>ENA-ORKV01000599-ORKV01000599.1-human-gut-metagenome-genome-assembly--contig:-NODE-599-length-41526-cov-4.797703_pt1 | contig 41526 bp, 47 predicted proteins | sample MGYA00243058_ERZ508805 | MGnify/ENA primary metagenome ERZ508805 (study PRJEB26277, sample SAMN04329770) | human gut metagenome | biome: human-associated habitat | host: Homo sapiens | place: USA... | reverse complement strand
AATTTTATCATTTAAAAAATTCATATCATCATCTCTTTTTAATTATATTTGTTCATCAATTTATCAAAATTCATATTAAAATAATCATCAATTATATTTACGCTCGTTTTTATTGCTTCATCTAATACTTTTCTATCATCACTATTTAATTTACCTAAAACATAATCTTTAGTATCTATTTTTTTATTGTTACTTATACCTATTTTTAGTCTTTTATAATTCTTTGTTCCAAGATGCATTTCTATATTTTTTATTCCATTATGTCCACCTGAAGATGAATTTATCTTTATTCTTATTTTACCAAAATCTAAATCCATATCATCTTGGATAATTAACAAATCATTTATATTTAGTTTGTAAAAATTCATAAAATCATATACTACTTTACCGGATAAATTCATAAAACCTAAAGGTCTTACAAAAATATATTTTTCACCATTAATGTTTGTTTCATAATATTCTCCATTAAATTTTTTTGAGTATTTTACTTCACCTAAATAATTATCAATTGCCATAAAGCCTATATTATGTCTAGTTTTTTCATATTCCTTACCAGGATTTCCTAGTCCAACTATTAGTTTCATTTTGTACCTCCAAAGATTCCTTGATACGTTTTATTTTCATCTATATAAACTGGTTTATCTATTTTCACATAATCTTTTCCACCATAAAGTGCTTCAATTAATATTAGTGAACTCTCACCATTTCTATTATCATAAACAGGGACAATTCTTTTTATACCAAATTTATATTTTATTAATGCTTCAATAATTTCTATAATTCTTGAACTTGTATGAACAAGATAGAAATATCCACCAACATTTAAAGATTTTGCTGCAATTGAAACAACTTCATCTAAATTAGTAGTTATTTCATGTCTTGCTGTAGCTAAAATATCATTATCATTTATAATTTTTTCATTATGATAAACAAAATATGGTGGATTACATGTAACAATATCGTACTTGGTTTTAAAATTAATATTTTTTATATCATCATTTCTATAATCAATATTACTAATGTTATTAACCTCAATTGATTCTTTGCCAAGCTCATAAATTTCTTTTTGTATTTCGTAAGCAACTATATTAATTTTGCTACCATATTTTTTTGATAAAATTAATGGAATTGGTGCATTACCTGAACATAAATCCAAGATATTTTTAGAATTTTTTCTAACCTTAACAAACTCAGCTAGTAAAACTGAGTCAACTGAAAATTTAAAATAATCTTTATTTTGATATATTTTCATATCATAATCATATAAATCATTTAATTCTATCTGATTCATAAACACATTTATCTCCATTTATTTCAACTGTAAATTTTTTATTTAAAATATCTATTGAAACAACTCTGCCTTCTCCATCTGGAGTCTTCACGTTTTCTCCTACTTTTGGTAAAAGTTTTCTATGACATGTATATACATCATCTTCATATGCAAGGCAGCATAATAATCTACCACAAGCCCCATTAATTTTACTTGGGTTTAAAGCAATATTTTGATTCTTTGCCATATTTATACTTATTGTATCTATGCCATTTAAAAATGAAGCACAACATAACGGTCTGCCACAATGACCTAATCCACCAATTTCTTTAGATTTATCTCTTACTCCAATTTGATGAAGTTCAATTCTTGTTTTATATTTGGCAGCAAGTTCTTTTACTAAATCTCTAAAATCAACACGATCATCTGAAATAAAATTAAAAATTAGTTGTTTTCTATCTAAAGTATAAGAAGCGTCTAGTATTTTCATTTTTATATTCATCTTTTTTACTAACTCTTTTGCATAATTTAAAGCAAGTTTTGCATCTTTTAAATTATTCAAATAATTATTATAATCTTTTTTTGTTGAAATTCTAAGTACTGGTTTCATATTTTCAATATTTATATTTTTAGATTCTTTAATATCTATATCTGTTACTTTTGCAAATTGTTCACCTTTTTCAGTTTCTACAACAACTGTTAGATTCTTTTTAAGATCCATATCTTCATATTTAAAATAATATATTTTACCAGAATCTTTAAATTTTATTCCACATATCCTCATAAAACTACTCCCACATTAATATCATTTTATTTAAAATCAACTCTTTATTTAAATTGAATTTAAATTCACTTTGAATTTGCTCGATCAATGATATTCTTTTAGCTAATATTTTTATATCATTAATATCAACACTTACTAAAATTTGTTCAATTAATGATTTATCACAATTTAATCGATTTAATAAATAATCATACTTTATTATATACGCTTTTCTTAATATATCAAGTATTGTTTCAATTTCAAATCTTTCTTTTTTAGCAATTTGTTTTACATGATTCATTAATATATATTTTTTAGTTGAATTTAATTTAAAAGCAAAATCCATTGTTTCTTCAAAATATTTGTATTGTTCTTCAGTTATAGATAATACATCTTTAATATCTTCAAACTTGTAATTTATCTTAAATAATTCACATCTACTTTTTATAGTAGGTAATATTTTTGAAACAGAAGTAGTTATAAAAAATCCTACAATATTTTTTTCTGGTTCTTCTAAAAACTTCAAAATTTTATTAGCAGAAGACAAATTCAATTTTTCTGCTTCTTTTATAATATATATTGAATAACTTCCCATTATTGAAGTAGTAGAAAAAGTATCAATTATATTTTCAATTTGAAAAACTTTAATTTCCTTTCCATCTGGTTCAGCTGAAATTAAATCTGGAAAATTATTATTATCAATTAAATTATCATATTCATGATTTGTAATAACTTTTATAATGTTTAGTACATCTTCATAACATTTAGTAATATTGTTTGTTTCAAACAAAAAAGCATGAGAATTTTTTTTCTCAAGAAATGTTTTTTCTATATTTTTAATTATTGCTTCTTTGTCCATATCATCACCAAAAAAAATTATATGCTAATATTCCATAAATTATTAAACCAGGAAAACCTAGTATCGAAGTTACTATTAAACTAAAATAATTTATTGGAACATAATAACCAAGTTTTACTAAAATTATATTTAAACTATAAATTGTAATTGTTGAAAACAAAACATTTTTTAACATTTTTTTTATTTTATTCATGTAATCACCATATTACAATATATTTAAATAAATATTTCTTTATGATATTTCTTTTCTATCTAACAATGCTTGATCTAAAGTTAAGGAATCTAAATAATCAATTTCAACTCCCATTGGAATACCATAAGATAATCTTGTAACTTTTATATTTTTATCTTCTAATATTTTTTTAATATATAATGTTGTAGTTTTTCCTTCAATTGAAGATTTTAAAGCTACAATAACTTCAGCATTTTCAACTCCATCTAATCTACTAACTAAACTAGATAAATTAATATCTTCTGGATAAATACCATCCATAGGAGATATAAGTCCATTAAGTACATGATATTTTCCATTAAATGTTCCAGACTTTTCAAACATAAATACACTTTTATAATCTTCTACTACACATATTAAATCATTTCTTCTATGTTCATTTTCACAAATATAACAAATTTCAGAATCTGTTAAATGTCCGCATATTTTGCAGCTATGTAATTTGTTTTTACAGTCTTTTATTGCTTCAACAAAATTATCAATATCTTCATCACTTAATTCAATTAAAGCGAGTGCATTTCTCTCAGCACTTTTTTCTCCTACACCAGGTAATTTTTTAAATGAATTTATTACATTATTTAAACTGCTTGGATACATATTAAATCAATCCACCTAGTTGTTTACCATACATTCCAAGTTTAGATTCGATATCACGTTCAATTTTTGTAACTGCATCATTAAATGCAATTTTAACCATATCTTCTAAAATATCAAGATCATCTGCATCAAAATTTTCCATTTTTTTAAATTTTACACTTTTTAATTTTTTATCACCAGTTAATATTACATCAACTAATTCAGATGAACCAGTGTATTCTGTTCCATATATTTCTTGTTGTTTTCTTTCTATATCTTTTTGCATTCTTTGGGCTTGTGCCATTAAATTATTCATATTCATATTTATCTCTCCTATTCCATATTCACGTTATTTGTGCCAAATATACTTTCTGCAAGTTGGCACGAATTATCATCTTTATTAATGAATCCTGATTCATCTATTATTTCATATTTTTTTTCTTTATCGTATGTTGTTAAAAACTTTTTCCATTCTTGTTCATTTAAAAATATAAATTTATATTCTTTATCAGTAACTTTTTTAAATAGTATTTCTAATTCATGTAATTTTTTATTACCAATAAGTTTTGAACTCTCGCTTTTTGTAACTAGTAAAGCATAAGAGTCTGATACAATTTGAGGTACCGAATTTTTCACTATATTTATAAATTCTTTCTCATCATTATTTTCTAAATAATTATAAAAGTTTTTCCAAAGTTCGATAAATGCTATTTTATTTTCTTTACTTGCATTGACTAAAACATTATTAGTTCTAACATCAATAAACTCTTTATCTACTTTATAGTAACCTGAATCATTACTAGTTAACATATTATTTACGTCAACTTTCATGTCTTTTGAAATTATTTCCCGGGAAATAATTTGATTAATATCTCGACTGCTTAAATTAACTTCATCATCATTAATAAAAGATATTAATTCAAGTTCCAACATTAAGAAACCATTTGAGTTACTATTTATTTTTCCAAGTAACTCGTTTAATGAATTGATAATTTTTCTTAATTGTTTAAAGGCATTATTGCTTATTCCTTTTTGTTTAAAGCTAATTGCTTTATTTAAAAAATATTCAATCATTTTATCCAATAATAGTTTAATATCTATACCGCTCATTTTAATTTCATTTAGTTTTAGAAGTAAGCTATCTAAATCATTATGTAAGATAGAAACATATATTTTTTCTATATCATCATCTGTTATGGTTCCATAATTTTCTTTAATTATATCTATAGTAATTTCATCACTTATCTTAGATAGTTGATCTAATATACTTAAAGCATCACGCATACAACCATCTGACAAAAATGCTATTTCCATTAAAGCTTCTTCAGAACATTTTATGTTTTCTTCTTTGCAAATATTATTAAGATGTTCCTTAATTTCATTTCTATCAATTCTTTGAAAATCAAATCTTTGGCATCTAGATAAAACAGTTATAGGAACTTTTTGAATTTCTGTTGTTGCTAAAATAAATATAACATTATGAGGTGGTTCCTCAAGAGTTTTTAAAAAAGCATTCCAAGCACTTGTTGATAACATATGTACTTCATCTATAATATATATTTTGTATTTACTATTAGTTGGAGCAATATTTACTGAATCAACAATATTTCTTATATCATCAACACTATTATTACTAGCTGCATCAAGCTCTATTATATCTGGATTTTGATTAATATTTTTACAATTTTCACATTCTCCGCAAGATATTCCATCTTTTGGGTTTAAACAATTTAAAGCACGAGCAAATATTTTAGCTGTACTTGTTTTACCTGTACCTCTTGGTCCAGTAAAGATATAAGCATGCGCAATTTTATCATTTATAATGGAATTAACTAATATTTTTTTTATAGAATTTTGTCCAACCAAATGATTAAAATCACTTGGTCTATATTTTCTGTATAAAACCTTGTAGTCCATAAGATTCACCTAGTTAAATTATATCATATTAGGCTTATCTGTTACAATTATCTTTAAAAAATTGTGTCAACATTTCTTTATATTTACTAACTTTATCTTTGTCAGTATTAATCAAACAAATGTTTGTTTTACTAAATTGTTTTTTATTTTCATTTCTTGGTATTAAATAGTATACATTTTTTATGCGTGCTTCTTTTATAACTGTCATACACATTTCACATGGTTCTAAAGTAACATAAAGATCACAGTCAAATAAACGAAAATCTTTTAATTTCTTATTTGCTTTTGATATAGCACTTATTTCTGCATGATTAATTGTTAAATTATTCTTTATTCTATCATTATGAGCTTTAGCAATAATTTTACCATCTTTGACAATTATTGCTGCTACTGGGATATCTTTATGTTTTTTTGTTTTTAAAGATTCTCTAATTAATTCTTCTACCATGTTTCCTCCATATTTATATATAAAAAAAGCACACACAATTAGAGGTTATTATGGCTGCTGTATTCCTACTCTGACCAGGTTCTAACATAATTGTTGTGCAAGTCAATTATAGCAGATTATTAATTGTTACTCAATACATTTTAACCAATTTACAAATATTTAAAATTTGTTATAACTATAATTACAGATTTTAATTATTTGCTTATATAATTATTCTAATGTTTCACGTGAAACATTAAAAAACAATTATATGTTTAATTAATTTAGTTAATAATTGATAAACATTTATATTTTATTAAAAAATTATTTTAAAAATGAGTAAAATATATAAATTTTAATATCTTATTTTATATATATTACTATGTTTCACGTGAAACATAGTAATATTATTCAAATTTTGTTAAAAATGCATTACTTATAATTATTTATAAGTATTTAATATTAGTTTCTATTTATTTTTCAATTTTGATGTTTCACGTGAAACATATAGTTTTATTTTTTACTAAAATAGAGTGACATTTTTTGAATAACTTTTTTTATTAAAAAAATATAAAACAATTTACCAATGTTTCACGTGAAACATTGGATGATTATATAACAACTTTTTTGTCAATACACAAATTTTAAATTTTTGTAATATTGATAACTTCAAATTTTAAATATTTGTCTATCAAAAAAAGAAGAAACTACTCAGTTTCTTCTTTGATATTTTCCTCTGTCTCTTTATCTAATATACTTATTGTTGAAACATATTGGTTATCTTTAAGGTTAATTAATTTAACACCTTGTGTTACTCTACCTAATTGAGATATTTGATCTATTCCCATTCTAATAGCCATTCCAGATTCAGTTATCATTAATAAGTCTTTATCATTGTTTACTATTTTATGAGCTATCATTTCACCATTTTTATCTGTAACATTTAATGCTTTTACTCCTTTGCTACCACGTTTAGTCATTCTATACTCACTTATTAAAGTTTTCTTTCCATAACCAAATTTAGTAACAATTAACAAGTTATCATCATCTTTACCAACTTCCATGCCAGTACATTTATAATCACCATCTAAATTAATACCTTTAACTCCACTAGCAGTTCTTCCCATTGGTCTAACTTCGTTTTCATTAAATACAACCATACGACCAGATGTAGATCCAAGAATTACTTTGTTAGTTCCATCTGAAAGCTTAACGTCAATTAATTCGTCACCATCTTTTAATGAGATAGCAATCTTTCCGCTCGTACGTATGTTTGCATATTCTTCCACTGCAGTTTTCTTAACTAGTCCATCTCTTGTAGCAAAAATTAGATATTTGTTATCATTTTCATTACTAATACTTATAATTGAATTAATTTTTTCATCTTTTTCAATTTGAAGTAAATTAATAATTGGTAAACCTTTAGCTTGTCTACTATATTCAGGAATTTCATAACCTTTTAGTCTATAAACTTTACCTTTATTAGTGAAGAATAGTATATAGTCATGAGTTGACGCATTAACTAGATACTTAACATAATCTTCTTCGTTAGTAGACATTCCTTTTATTCCTACTCCGCCTCTATGTTGAGATTTAAATGTTGATGAAACGCATCTCTTAATATACCCCTTATCCGATATAGTTACTATTATATCTTCTTCGGGTATTAAGGATTCATCTTCAATATAATCAATTGCAGTCATATCAATGTTAGTTCTTCTTTCATCAGCATATTTAGCTTTGATTTCAAGTAATTCCTTCTTGATTATATCTAATACTTTTTGTTCACTTGCTAAAATTTCTTTTAATTCTTTAATTTGTTCAATTAAATCAGCAAGTTCATTCTCAATTTTATCTCTTTCTAGACCTGTTAATCTACGAAGTTTTAATTCTAGAATTGCATTAGCTTGAATTTCATCAAATCCAAATCTTTGAATCAATTTTTCACGAGCAATTACATCAGTTTCTGCTTCTTTTATGATTTTTATAACTTCATCTATATTATCAAGAGCAATTTTATATCCTTCTAAAATATGAACTCTTTCTTCTTTTTTTCTAAGATCAAATTTAGTTCTTCTAATTATAACTTCTTTTTGGAAATCAATATATTTATAAATAATTTCTTTAATGTTTAAAACTTTTGGAGTTCCATTATCTATCATTAAGAAAATAATACCAAAAGTAGATTGTAATTGAGTATGTTTATATAAATTGTTTAAAACTACTTGTGGATTTGCCTCTTTTTTAAGAGTAATAATTATATTAACACCCTTTTCAAGGCTTGTTGCATCATGATAATCTGCAATTCCATCCAAAACCTTGTCTCTAACTAATTCACCTATTCTAGTTTTAAGATCAAAAGTATTGATTCCATAAGGAAGTTCTGTTATTACAATTCTATTTTTTCCATTATTTTCATCAATTTCAGCTTTACAACGAATAGTAATTGTTCCTCTACCAGTTTCATAAGCTTTTTTTATACCGCTGTTACCTAAAATAATTCCACCAGTTGGAAAATCTGGTCCTTTTAATTTTTCCATAATTTCTGGAATAGTTATTTCATGATTATCTATATATGCAACGCATCCATCAATTACTTCACCTAAGTTATGTGGAGGTATATTAGTTGCCATACCAACGGCAATTCCCATAGTTCCATTAACTAAAATATTTGGAAATCTTGAAGGTAAAACTTCAGGTTCCATTTCAGTTTCATCAAAGTTAGGAATCATATTTACTGTTTCTTTATTTAAGTCACGAAGCAATTCTAATGAAATTTTAGCAAGTCTAGATTCGGTATAACGCATTGCTGCTGCTCCATCGCCATCCATATTACCAAAGTTTCCGTGTCCATCAATTAACATATGTCTATAACTAAAATCTTGAGCCATTCTAACCATTGCTTCATAAATCGAAGAATCACCATGTGGGTGATATTTTCCCATAACGTCACCAACAACACGTGCACATTTACGATATTGTTTATCTGGTGTATAACCATTTTCATACATTGAATAAAGAATTCTTCTATGAACTGGTTTTAAACCATCTCTCAAATCTGGTAAAGCTCTGGCAACTATAACACTCATCGAATAATCAAGAAATGATTCTTGAACTTCTGTAACAATATTGTTTTGATTAATCTTATCCATACCTTACCTCCTATATATCCAAGTTTTGAACAAAATGAGCATTTTCTTCGATGAATTTTCTTCTTGGTTCAACATCTTCACCCATAAGTGTTTCAAAAACCTTATCTGCAGCTACTAGATCCTCAACTGTAATTTGTCTTAAAATTCTATTTTCTTTTGACATTGTTGTTTCTTTTAACTCGGCTGCATTCATTTCTCCTAAACCTTTAAATCTTTGAACTTCATAGCTCTTACCATTTAAAGATTCAATATATTCGTTATATTCATTATCATCTAGGACATATTTTATTGTTTTTCCACAAGTTACCTTATATAAAGGTGGAGTTGCAGAATAAACATGTCCTGCTTCAACTATTGGTTTAAAGAATCTATAGAATAATGTTAATAATAATATTCTAATATGTGATCCATCAACATCGGCATCGGTCATGATTATAATTTTGTCATATCTTAACTTAGATAAATCGAATTCATCACCAATTCCTGTACCAAAAGCAGTTATGATAGTTCTAATTTCGGCATTTTCAAGGGCACGATCTAGTCTTGCCTTTTCAACATTTAATATTTTACCTCTTAACGGAAGAATAGCTTGAGTCATTGAATCTCTTCCTGTTTTAGCACTTCCACCAGCTGAATCTCCCTCGACTAAGAATATTTCACATTCACTTCTATCTTTGCTCTTACAATCAGATAGTTTTCCCATAAATCCAGGTAGATCCAAATCTGTTTTTCTTCTAGTAACTTCACGTGCTTTCTTAGCTGCAAGTCTTGCATGGCTAGCAATAATGCATTTTTCAACAATAGTTCTAGCATTATCAGGATTTTCCATTAAAAATCTTTCAAATCCTTTTGAGAAAACACTGTCAGCAAGTTTTCTTACTTCAGAATTTCCAAGTCTTCCTTTTGTTTGACCTTCAAATTGAGGATTTGGATGTTTACAAGAAATAATCATTGTTAATCCTTCTTTAACATCATCACCAGTTAAACTATCATCTTTTTCTTTAAGCATATTCGTTTTTCTAGCATAATTATTAATTACCCTTGTTAAAGCACGTCTTACTCCTTCTTCGTGTGTTCCACCATCATGAGTATTAATATTATTAACAAATGAATAAATATTATCTTGATAAGAAGTATTATATTGCATTGCAACTTCAAAGAATACGCCTTCTTCTTCACCTTCTAAATGAATGATTTGATCATGAATAGGAGTCTTATTTTTATTTAAAAACTTAACATATTCAGAAATTCCACCTTCATAAAGGAAAGTTTCTCCCGTTGTATCTTCATCATCACGGTCATCTCTAATATTAATCGATAATCCTTTATTTAGAAAAGCAAGTTCTCTTATTCTTACTCTTAGAGTTTCATAATCGTAAACATCTGTATCAAAAATAGTTGGATCTGGTTTAAAAGTTACTGTTGTACCTGTACGATGTGGTTCACATTCACCAATAACATGTAATGGTTCCTTAGTATGTCCACCATTTTCAAAACGAATATAATTAATTTTTCCATCTTTATATACTCTTACTTCACACCAACTAGATAAGGCATTAACAACACTGGCACCTACACCATGTAGACCACCAGATACTTTGTATCCTCCTCCACCAAATTTACCACCAGCATGTAATACGGTATAAACTGTTTCAACTGTTGAAATATGTGTTTTAGGATGTATACCTATTGGAATTCCTCTACCATCATCTTTTACTGTAATAGAATTATCTTTATTAATTACTACTTCAATATTATTACAATATCCAGCTAATGCTTCATCTATTGCATTATCAACAATTTCCCAAACTAGATGGTGTAATCCTTTAACATCAGTAGTTCCTATATACATACCTGGTCTTTTTCTAACAGCCTCTAATCCTTCCAAAACTTGAATATCGGTTGCATCATAATGTTCATTATTCATAAATACCCTCCTCAACAACTCCATCTGCTACATAAAATATTTTACTATCAGTTTTTATCTTATTATCAATTTTATTTAATTCTGTAGTTGTAATAAAAGTCTGAATATCATCATCTATAAAATGCATGATATTATTTATCTTTTCTTCATCTAACTCACTAAATAAATCATCTAATATCAATATAGGAGTAACGTTTTTTTCTTTTCTAAAAATTTCAATTTCCGCCATTTTAAATGATATAATTGCATTTTTTTGTTCACCTTCTGAACCATAATCTTTTAAATTAACCTCATTTAATTCAAAAACATAGTCATCTTTATGAACACCATTATTAGTTTTACCTAAAATAATATCCTTTTTTTCATCCTTTTTATAACTATCAAGTATTTGTTCTCTAGTCATATCTTTAAAATAGGAATCATATTTTAGTTTTAAACCACTTTTTCCAGTAATTTCCAAGTAATTTTTTTCGATGTAACTATTAATATCATTAATAAAATTCTTTCTATAGTCATATATTTTGATACCTAAATCAACTAACTGTTCGGTCAAAATATCCAAATAACTAATTGGAGCATTACCATTTAAATATAAAGTTTTTAAGTACAAATTTCTTTGTTTTAATACTTTATTATATAAAGTTAATACTTTAAGATAATCATTACTAAATTGACTTAGTTCAATATTAATAAGTTTTCTTCGAACACTTGGAGTATCTTTTATTAAAAGTAAATCATGTGAAGTAAATAAAACTATATTTATTCTTGATAAATAATCACTTATCTTATCAATTTTTTTATTATTAATTTTTACAGTTTTATCATTTTCTTTTAAAATAACTTTATAATCATTCTTGTAATTATCTAAAATAGTGCCTTCAACTCTAGTTAAATCCGTATTATATTTAATAACAACGTTTTCTTTAGATCCTCTAAAAGACTTAGTAAAAGCAAGAACATATATAGCTTCCACTATATTTGTCTTCCCCATTCCATTTTTTCCGATTATCAAATTCTTTTTAGGGTCAAAACTAAAACTTAATTTTTCATAATTTCTAAAATTAAGCAATTTTAAATCTAAAATTTTCATTTTTACCCCCTAATTTCAATTTTAAAAGATTTTCACATATTTGTGTACTCCTATACACATATTAATTATATCATATTTTAATACACAAAAAAAGGAAAAATCTACTTAATTAAGTTATTTTTCCCACTTATTAGAGCTAATCTTAAAGCTCTGTTATATTGATTATTTAATATATAAAAAGATATTTCTAAATAAAGAAATGTTCCATTTTTAAATTCAACTATTCCATTACCAGTTTTACCATCTTTTAATATATTTTTTACATTGATGAGATTAATCCACATACAAGACCTTAATCTTGGAGAAGATGTTGGAAATAATAGTAAGCAATTCTTTTCACTAAGCATAATTGGTGTCTTATAAGAAGAACCAATTGAATAAATACTACCTTCTACCCTTCCATCCATACTTGATCCATACATTAAAGCATTCTTCTTAATAACAACTTTTGGACTATTATCTATATAAAATTGATTATCTTCTTCAATAATAATAGACTTTTTTGGCCCATTTGGAAGTATTGCATATGTATCATCTGTAATCATATATTCTTTCATAAAACCCTCCTGTGAGGTTGTATACTAACAGATGAAAACCGCAAATTTTGTCAAAAAAAAGAATATTAGTTAAATTTTCTAATATTCTAATAAGTTTTAATAGGTAAAATCAATTGAATTAATGTTTCATCAGTTGCTGATTTTAAGATAATTGGTTTAGAATCCCCATTCATAAATATTGTTATATCTTCACTATCAAACGTTTTTAATGCATCCATCATATATTTTGCACTGAATGAAATTGATATATCTTCTGAAGTATTTTTATCTATATTAATATAATCTTCGACTTTACCAATTTCAGATGCAAATGATGAAATCTCTAACATATTTTCCTTAGTTTCCATTTTTATGATATTTTTTTCTTTACTTTGAGCAAGTAATGCAGCACGATCTATTGAAGAAAATAAATCATTTAATTTAGTTGTAATAATAAATATAAAATCATTTGGTATAAATGAAGACGTATTTGGATAAGTACCATTTAATAAGTTTGATTGGAAATCAACATTTTTATATTTAAATAAAATTTTGTTATTAAATATATGGATTTCAACTAAATCTTCACTATCTTCTAATATTTTATCTAAATTATCAATATTTTTACCAGGAATAACTATATCAACAGGTAAAGAATAATTTTCATCTAATATAATTGTCTTTTTAGCAAGTCTATATGAATCTGTTGCAATAGCCTCTAAAACATTACCATTAACTTTTATATTAATACCAGTAAGTAATGGACGAGATTCTTGAGTTGATATAGCAAAAATTACTTGTTTAATTAAAGTTTTCAACTCTCCTGATTTTAAAGTAATAAAATTATCATTTTCTTCTATATCTATTTGTGGATAATCTAAACTATTTAAACAATTTAAGTTGTATTTACTGTTGTCAGTGTAAATCATTATTTTTAAATCATCAATTACTTCAAAGTTTACAATGTCACTTGGCATTTTTCTTATAATATCTATTAAGAATTTACTTTGAATAATAATAGTTCCAGTAGATTCAATACTTTCTATTTTTTCTTTTTCTATAAATGATCTAATAGTTAAATCAGTATCACTTGCCATAAGTGTTAATCCTTCTTCAGTAAGTTCAAACTTAATACCATTAAGTATAGGTATTATATTTCTACTTGATATTGCCTTACTTACATTTACTAATTGGTCTAAAATAATATTCTTTTTAATTCTAAATTTCATATTTATTCCTTCTTTCTTTTATATATATTATTTTTATTATTAGTGTTGAAATTGTTGAAAACTATCATTTACACTTTATTTTCAACTAATTTTACATTTATTTATTAATATTTTAGTGTTAATAAGTTGTAAGTTATTAACATTAATTCATGATTTTATCTTTTATTTTATTAATTTCTTCTTTTAATTCATCGTCTTGTTTTAAACTATCAGCTATCTTATCACAAGCATGAATTACAGTAGCATGATCTCTATTAAATTCCAAACCAATTTTATCAAGTGTTTCTTCCGTTGTCATTTTACATAAGTAAATGGCTACTTGCCTTGCATGATTTATGATTGCCGTTCTTTTCTTACTTTTTAATGATTCAACTGTTAAATCATAATATTCAGCAACAGCTTTCTGTATTTTAGTAACATTGTTAGTTATATATACTGAAGAACCTATATAATCTTTTAAAGCATCTTTAGCAAATTCTAGATTAATTTCTTTAGGTGAATACATTGCCGTTACTGCATATAACCTATTTATAGCGCCTTCTAAGTGTCTAACATCATTTTCACAGTTGTTTGCAATATATTCTAGTACTTCAGGAGCAATCATTTTACTTACTTCATGTCCTGCAATTTTATTTTTTACAATTTTTAAACGAAGTTCATAATCTGGAGGCATTATATTAACTGTAAGTCCCCAAGTAAATCTTGTTCTAAGACGTTCTTCCAGTACTTTTAAGTCATCTGGACTTCTATCTGATGATATTATTATCTGTTTATTTAAACTATATAACTCATTAAATGTGTTAAAAAATTCATCCTGAGTCTTATTAGCTCCACCTAAAAATTGAATATCATCAATTATTAATACATCTACACTTCGATATTTTTCTTTAAAATGAGCAATTAAATCTAAGTTGTTATCATCTTTTCTATTAATTTGAGTAAAATCTGTTATAAATCTCTCACTTGTAACATATAAAACCGATTTATTTGAGTTATCAGTAACAAAATTACCAATAGCATGCATTAAATGTGTCTTCCCTAACCCACTTTTTCCATATATAAATAATGGATTATAAAGTTTTCCAGGTTGTTCAGCAACTGATAAGCCAACTGTTTGAGCTAGTCTATTAGAATTACCAACAACGAAATTATCAAATGTATAATTTGGATTCAAATTACTACAATTGTTATTCTTAAATTTAGGCATATCCATTATAGGTTCTTCTATAATGACCTCTTCTTCTTTTATATCTTCTTTACAAATAACTTCAAAATCATATTCTTCATTACTTACTTCTTTTAAAACATCTTTAATAATGTTTTCATAATAATTATTTATATAATCTTTTTTATATTTATTAGCAGCACATATAGTTAAAGTATGATTATCCAAACTAATTATATCCGCATCCTTAAACCAAGTGTTAAATGAAATATTATTTAACTTACTGCTAAGAACATTTAAAAAAGTATTCCAAAAACCTTCCTTATCCATTTAACCACCCTGCTTTACCATTAAAATAATCAACTTTCACATTTGATTTTTCTAACTAAGTAAATTGTAAATCACTTTTGTTGAAAAATAAAGTAATAAATTAAAAAATCATCTTTTCAACACGTTATTAACAAACTTATTAACAATTCGTATACTATAATAACGTAAAAAAATAGACTTTTCAACAGTTTCAACAAATTAATTTAAAAAGTTTTCAATTGTTAAAAAAAGTTATTAACAATCAACGTTGAAAAGTTGAAAACTAAGTTTTTTACCTAAAAATACGTAAAAATAATTGACTTCTAATTTCTATTATTATATAATAACCTTGCTTTTGAGATGTGGAGGTGGAAAACAATGAAAAGAACATTTCAACCAAATAATCGTAAAAAATCAAAAAAACATGGATTCTTTGCACGTAAAAATTCTAAAATATTAAAAACTAGAAGAGCAAAAGGAAGAAAAATTTTAAGTAGATAATTAACTAAGCCACTTTTGTGGCTTTTTATTCTATTATGATTAGCTTTTTGAGGAGGAAAATTATGAAAAAATATGAAACTGTTAAAGAACATAAGGACTTTGAATATATTATTCATAATTGTCCCTTTAAAAAAAGTAAAAATTTTATTATATATAATAAGGATAATGATTTAGCTTATTCTAGATTTGGAATAGCAGTTTCTAAAAAGTTAGGAAATGCAGTTACAAGAAACAGAGCTAAAAGAGTTATGAGAGAATTAATTCACAATAATAAAAAGTTATTTTCAAATAGTAAAGATTATATTATAATAATAAAAAAAGGATTAATTAACGAATCTTTTAGTAATTTGAATGATGAATTAATTAAGACATTAAAATAGGAGAGAATATGAAAAAGAAAATATGTGTTATTGCAGCAATTATTCTTCTAACATTAACTGGATGTAATAAACAATTAGTTGATGGAGATAAAAAAAGAGTAATGGATGAAAAGACTGGTCAAAGTTTATCAGCAAATATTCTTTGTTTACCAGAAAATGAAGAAATATTAGAACAATATAAAAAGTACGAAGAATATATGGATGTTAAATTAAGTGATTTACCAAAATGTTCTAATATGAAAATTTATGAGAAAAAAGCTTATAATGGACTTTGGGTACAATTATTTGTTAGACCACTTGCTTGGGTAATTATTAATTTAGGAAAAATGCTTGGTAACTATGGTGTATCCGTAATGGTTATGGGAATAATTATTCGTTTAATAATGATGCCTTTTAGTGCTAAAACAATAAGACAACAAGAAAATTTAAAGAAAGCTCAGCCTGAACTTGAAAGAATAGAAAAGAAATATAAAGATAAAACCGATCAAGAATCAATGATGCAAAAGAGTCAAGAAACATTAAATATTTATAAAAAATATAGTGTTAATCCATTAAGCAGTTGCTTAGTATCATTTATTCAACTTCCTTTATTCTTTGCTTTCCTAGAAGCAATCAACAGGGTTCCAGCAATATTTGAAAACTATTTTTGGAAATTCCAATTAGGTACAACGCCTTTAGTTGGAATAAAAGAAGGTAATTATTTCTACATAATCTTAATAGTTTTAATAGTCTTATTCACAGCATTATCATTTAAGATGACAATGAATCAAACAAGTGTAACAACTGAAAGCGGAATTCAAACTAAATACATGATGATCTTTATGACTGTATTTATTGGTATTGCATCTATTCAATTACCATCAGCAATTGCTTTATATTGGGTAGTTACAAATGCATTTAATGTATTCCAAACAATAATATTTAAGAAAGTAGGTTAGTTATGAAATTTGAAGTATTTGAAGGAAAAACAGAAGAAGAAGTAAAAGAAAATGCACTTAATTCACTAAATGTAGAAGAAAGTGATATTATTTATAAAGTTGAAAAAGAAAAAGTGGGTCTTTTAAAAAAAGAAATAATAAAAATGTATGTTTATAAATTAACAGATATGGTTGAATTTATAAAACAATACCTTGAAGATATAACTTCTTCCATGGGGTTAGAAGTAACATTTGAAACTAAAATAAGAGAAAAACAAATAACTATAAAAATGTATTCTAATAATAATAAAATACTTATTGGACATAATGGTGCAACCTTATCTGCACTTACAACAATTGTAAAACAAGTAGTTATGAATGAAATTGGAATGTATCCATACTTAATTCTAGATGTAGAAAACTATAAAGAAAAACAAGTTAAATACTTAGAAAGACTTGCTAAAAATTTAGCTCGTGAAGTAGAACATACTAAAGAAGAAGTAGAATTAGAAAACATGAATTCATATGAAAGAAGAATAATACATAATATATTATCTGATAATAAATATGTTTATACTGAATCTGTGGGTGAAGAACCAGAAAGACATGTTGTAATTAAACCTAAGGAGAATAAATAATTCTCTTTTTTTTTACTCTCTATAGTGATAAAATAGGGTTGTATTTTTATTGGTGGTGATTATTTTGAATGAAAATATATGTGCAATATCAACTTCTTTAGGAGTAGGGGCAATTTCCATAGTTAGATGTTCTGGTCCAGAAGTAATTTCAATTGCAAATAAAATATTTAAAGGAAAAAATTTAGAAAATGTTAAAACTCATACTATTCATTATGGTTATATTGTTGATAAAGATGATATTATTGATGAAGTTTTAGTTTCTGTAATGCGTGCTCCTAAGACTTTTACTAGAGAAGATGTAGTAGAAATTAACTGTCATGGAGGCATTTCAACAACTAATAAAGTTTTAGAATTATTAATTCAAGCTGGGTGTAGACTTGCAACTCCAGGAGAATTTACTAAAAAAGCATTTTTAAATGGAAGAATAGATTTAACAGAAGCTGAAGGAATTCAAGAACTTATTTCATCAGAAGGTGAAGCATCAAGAAAATATGCAATGAATAAAGTTGAAGGAAATTTATCAAAAATAATAAAAAATATTAGAGAACGTATAGTAAATTTAAGTGCAGAACTTGAAGTTAACTATGATTATCCAGAAGAAGCAGATAATCCAGAAGTTACTTATTCATCTCTTGAAACTGAACTAAAAGAAATTAAAAATAATTTAGATAACTTACTAATGAATTCAGAAAGCGTAAATATTGTAAAAAATGGAATAGATGTTGCAATTATAGGTAAACCAAATGTTGGTAAAAGCAGTATATTAAATCATTTAACAAATGAAAATAAAGCAATTGTAACTGATATTGCTGGTACTACAAGAGATATTGTAGAATCATCAATAATGATAAATGGAATAAAGTTTAATCTTATAGATACAGCTGGAATTAGAAAAAGCAGTGATATAGTTGAACAAATAGGTGTTAAAAGAAGCTTAGATGAACTTGAAAAGGCTGACTTAGTTATATTTGTATTAAATAATAATGAACCACTAGATAAAGAAGAATTAGAAGTAATAAATAAAGATATAAGAGCTAAAAAAATAGTATTTATAAACAAAAATGATTTAACTTCAAAAATAGATGAACATTTATTAGATGGACTTGATATATGTTATGGAAATACATTAAATGAAAATGGATTAGATAGTTTAAAGAATGAAATTGTTGAATTATTTAATCTTGATGAAATTGAAAGTAAGAATTATAATTATTTATCAAATGCAAGACATATTGCATTAACTCGTAAATCACTTGAATCAATTGAAAATGCACTTAAATCTATTAAAGATGAAGTACCTTTTGAAATGATTTCAGTTGATTTAAACGATGCTTATAATTATTTAGGAGAAATTATAGGTGCTGTTTATAAAGATGAATTGCTAGATACTTTATTTAGTAAATTTTGCTTAGGAAAATAAGGAAGTGAAAATATGAACTATGATGTAATAGTTGTTGGAGGAGGACACGCTGGATGTGAAGCAGCTGCCTCTGCAGCAAGATGTGGAATGCACACAGCTTTAATAACTTCAAATATGAACAATATTGCTGATATGCCATGTAATCCAAGTATAGGTGGAACAGCCAAGGGAATAGTTGTAAGAGAAATAGATGCCTTAGGTGGACTTATGGGTCGTGTTGCAGATAAATCACATTTACAAATAAAAATGTTAAATTCAGGAAAAGGTCCAGCTGTTAAAAGTCTACGTGCTCAAGGAGATAAAATAACTTATCCTAAAAATATGAAAGAAGAGTTAAATAAACTTGAGAATTTAGACATTATAGAAGAAATGGTAGAAGACTTAATTGTCGAAAACAACACAATTAAAGGCATAATATGTGAATCAAAAAATGAATATTATTGTAAAAGTTTAGTTTTAACTACTGGTACATATCTAAAGAGTAAAATACTTGTTGGTTCAACTTTTAAATATGAAGGACCTCATGGAGAAACAAGTAGTAAACATTTATCAGATAAATTAAGATCTTTAGGTTTAGAAATACAAAGACTTAAAACTGGAACTCCTCAAAGAATTGATCCAAATACAGTAGATTATTCAGTATTAACAGAAGAATTAGGTGATGATGAATTACTATCTTTCTCATTTGATAGAAAACCTGACTATGACCCTAAAAAGCAAAGAAAATGTTATTTAGTTTATACAAATGAAGAAACTCATAAAATTATAAAAGATAATTTAAATAAATCAGCTATGTATGGAGGATATGCAGAAGGAATTGGTCCTAGATATTGTCCTAGTATTGAAGATAAAGTAGTTAGATTTAAAGATAAAGAAAGACATCAATTATTTCTAGAACCAGAAAGCGATTATTATCCAGATCTTTATTTACAAGGATTTTCTACATCTATGCCAATAGATGTTCAAGAAAAAATGGTACACAGTTTAAAAGGATTAGAAAATGCTAAAATATTAAAATATGCTTATGCAATTGAATATGATGCCATTAATCCATTGCAAATGAAACCATCACTAGAATCTAAAGTAATAAATAACTTATTTACAGCTGGACAAATTAATGGAACAAGTGGTTATGAAGAAGCAGCTGGACAAGGTTTAATTGCCGGAATTAATGCTAGTCAAAAGGTTAAAGGTGAAGAACCATTAATTTTAAAAAGAAACGAATCATATATAGGTGTTTTAATAGATGATTTAGTAACTAAAGGAACAAAAGAACCTTATAGATTATTAACAAGTCGTGCTGAATATAGATTAGTTTTAAGACATGATAATGCTGATTTAAGATTAAGAAGAATAGGATATAAATATGGTTCAGTAACAGATAAACAATATAATAATTTATTAGAAAAAGAAAAAAACATTGAATCATTAACTAATGAATTAAAAACTTTAAAAATAAATAATAAAAATGTAAGTGAGGAAATAAAAAATCACTTAAATGTAGAAGCACTTGATACAGGTATAAGTGGATATTTACTATTAAAAAGACCTCAAATTAAAATTACTGACTTAGTTCCATATTTATCAAAAGAATATGATAAAGAAATACTAGAAGTAGTTGAAATTGAAATAAAATATGAAGGATATATTGAAAAAACAAATCGTGAAATAGAACACATGTTAAAACTTGAAACTAAACAAATTCCTGAAGATATTAACTATGATTTAGTTTCTAATATTGCCAGTGAAGCAAAACAAAAATTAAAACAAGTACGCCCTCAAACTTTAGCACAAGCTACTAGAATTAGTGGAGTAAACTTAACTGATATATCAGTTTTATCTGTATATTTAAAAAAACATTATAGTAAGGATTCTAATAATGAATAGAGAAGAATTTATTGAAGAAACTAAAAAAATAGGTATTAATATAACAGAAGAAATTATGAACAAGTTTGATATCTATATTAATTTTTTAATTGAGTATAATGAACATACTAATTTAACAGCAATAAAAGACTATGAAAGTATTCTTTTAAAACACTTTTTTGATTCTTTAATGTTAGAACATTATTTTGATTTTAAAAATACAAAACGTATTTTAGATATTGGAACTGGAGCAGGATTCCCAGGTATGATTTTAGCAATAATGCATCCAGAAATAGAAGTTACATTACTTGATTCTAATAATAAAAAACTAAAATTTTTAGAGTTATTAGCTGAAAAAATAAATGTAAAAAATATAAAAACAGTACATGAAAGAGCAGAAGATTATGTAAATCGTGAAAGACAAAAATTTGATGTGGTAACTTCACGTGCCGTAAGTGATTTAGAAATTTTATCTGAATTAAGTATACCATTTTTAAAAATAGGAGGTTACTTTATTCCTTTAAAAGGTAAAATAGATGATGAATTAAATAGGTCAAAAGAAATAATAAAAAATCTTGGTGGAAATATAAAAAATATCTTTAATTATGAACTAATTAAAGAAAATTCTACACGTAATATAATATTAATTGAAAAGGTAAGTGATACTCCAAATAAGTATCCTAGAAATTATTCACAAATAAAAAGAATAGTTGAAAAAAAGACAAAAATAAAGTAATATAAATATAGAATAAAATAGGTTGGTATGGTGAATAGAATGAAAATGGAATCTCAAATACAATTAATAAATATGGATGAAATAATACCAAATAGATTTCAACCAAGACTTGTATTTTCTGAAGAAGGCTTAGATGAATTAGCTCAATCAATAAAGGAACATGGAATTATCCAACCTTTAGTATTAAGAAGAGTAGGTAATAAGTTTGAAATAATTGCTGGTGAAAGAAGATTTAAAGCTGCTGAACTTGCTGGACTTACAGCTGTTCCTGCTATTATAACTGATTTGGATGATAATGAATCAGCCGAAGTTGCTATTATTGAAAATACGCATAGAAGAAACTTATCAGCTATTGAAGAAGCAAAATCATACAAAAAACTTTTAGATCGTAAATATGTAACCCAAGATCAATTAGCAAAAAGACTTGGAACTAGCCAATCTACACTTGCTAATAAAATAAGATTATTAAGTCTTGATCCTCAAGTTCAAGATGCCTTAATGAAAGAAAAAATAAGTGAAAGACATGCAAGAAGCTTACTTAAAGTAACAGATAAATTAAAACAAGTAGAACTATTAAATAGAATCATTAATGAAAGATGGACTGTTAAAAGACTTGATGATGAAATTCAAGAAATACTATTGAGTTATCAAAAAAATTCCAACGTAACTGGTGGAATAAATGCTAATAGCCAAATTGATGTTAATGTAAATAATATAATAAATAATTCTAATGATATTGAACCAGTTAAGGAAGAAGAAGCAAATTATTCATATACAAGTGATTTTTCTAATAAAAATAATGTTAAAAAGTCATTATTTTTCAACAACTTAGAAAATGAAACTGTAAATATGAATCCTGATCCATCAATGATAATAAATCCATTTAGAAATGAATCACTAACAAATCCATTACTTGAAGATTTAGATGTAATTGATATTGATGAAGAAGAAGAGCAACCTGAAGAAGTTAAGAAGGAAGAAACTCCAGTTGTTACTTATCATGAACCAGTTGTTGATACAAGTGAAGAAATAGAAAGTGAATTAAAGAAAATAATTGGACTTGCTAATAAAAGAAAACAAAAAGTAAAATTTGAAGAATTTGACTTTGGCGATATATATCAAATAGTTATTAAAGTGGACAAAAACGACAAGCAATAGTTGTCGTTTTTTAATTTATATAAGGACTCTGTGTTCCATCAACAAAATAAAATAGTTCTTTTGATTTAACATCATATTTACCAGTTTTAGGATTCATTGGAATTGCTATTACATTATTAGGTTTGGTATACCATTCATCATCTATAATATCTTCAGTATAGGCATTAACAGAATTTAACCAAATATCTTTAATAGCTTTAGAATAACTCTTTGGTACATCCTTATTTTCATCATTACCAGCCCATATAATAGATAAAACATTTTTATTATAACCACTTATCCAATAATCATTATCAGTTGTACCACTTTTTAAAGCATATTTTTGATTTAATTTACCATTTAAATATAAAACAGTTGGAGAATTATAATCAACATAATTGTAATTATAAGTATTACGCATCATTTCATTTAAAATATATAAAGAGTCATCATTTAAAACTTTTTCTTCTTGATTTTTATGAATATATAAAACATTTCCACTAGCATCCTCAATTTTATTAATAAAGTATAGTTCTCTTTTAATACCACCACTTGCAAGAGTATTATAAGCATTTGCATAATCTAACATATTTATTTCACTAGCTCCAAGTGCAAGAGAAGGATTTGCTGCTAAACTTTCCTTTAATCCACATTTTTTTAAAGTATTAACGAGGCTGTTTTCTCCTAAAAATAAATGAGTTTTAACAGCATATATATTATCTGAATAAGCAAGAGCTTGACTCATAGTGATATCTTTATTTGCATACTTATTTCCATAATTAGTTGGATTATATATTCTATTTTCTTGAAATACAAAAGATGTTTTTTCGGATTTAAATGTACTTGCTTCAGTCATACCACTTTCTAATGCGGAATAATATAAAAAAGGTTTAATCGTAGAACCAACTTGTCTTTTTGATTTTAAAACACGGTTATATTGACTTTTAGAATAATCTTTACCACCTGATAAAGCAACAATTTTGCCATTTCTTGGATCAACTACAATTCCAGATACTTGATTATCATCCTCTTTGGTTTTTTCTTTAATAGCTGTATCCATTGCTTTCTGAGTGTCCATATCTAAGTTTGTAAATATTCTTATTCCTCCAGAATTAATTATTGAATCAGGAATTGATTCTATTTTATTTAATTCATCCATAACAGCATCTTGATAATACATTAAAGTTGTTAAATTATTATTTTGTTTTTGACCATATAAATTTAAATTATCAAAATTTAAACTATCTGCATCTTCTTTAGATATAGTTTTATTGTTGATAAGTACCTCTTTTACAACATTTACTCTTTTCATACAAGCATCCATATTAGAAATAGGATTATAATTATTCGGACTTTTTGGAATACCTGCTAATATTATTGCTTCTTCCTTAGTTAAATTACTTGGATCTTTATTAAAATAATAACTAGCTGCACTTTTTATTCCATAAATACCTTCACCAAAATAAATCGTGTTTAAATAACCTTCTAATATTTCATCTTTAGAATAATGAGTTTCTAGTTTTACTGTTAGAAAAGCTTCTTCAATCTTTCTTTCCCAAGTTTGATCAAAAGTTAAATACAAGTTCTTAACATATTGTTGACTTATAGATGATGCACCTGCAAGAATTTTACCTGATTTAATATTTGTTACTAAAGTTTTAGCAATTCTAGCTATGTCAAAACCTAAATGATGATAAAAATGTTGATCTTCTACTGATACAATGTATTTTAAAAATTCTGGATCTATTTCACTTAACGATACCCATTCACTTTTATTACTACCTTGATATACTAAATTATCTTTATTATCATATAAATAATAAGAATTTGCTGAATTAAGCGTCATAGCAGGCATAAAATATGAATAAACATATATTCCAATAATGACAACAATGATACTGATGAAAAGAAAAATACCAATTTTAAATAAGTTTTTTAATTGTTTCATTTCATCACCTTTTATTATAATGAGACAAATTTAAAAAATTATGATAAAATAACGCCAAGTGAGGAAATAATTTATGGAAAAGCTTAAATTTACACTAAAAAGTGAAGATGAAACGATTATTAATCGTGAAGAATCATATTATATAAAAGACAATGTTATAAAATTTAAAATAGATAGTATAATATTTGAATATGATATAGATAATGATAAACTAATCAAAAAAGATGAAAACATCTTAATAATGGATTTTAAGAACAATAATTTTATAATAACTTTAAATGAAAATAACTTAAGTTTTGATATTCCTATCTTAGAAGTAATAATAAAAAAGAGCAAAAATAATATAAATATTAGATATATGATAGAAGAAAATAAAATGGTTAATAAATGTATAAATATAGAATATTAATTATTTATATTGACAAGCAATAATTATATGATAAAATTATTATTGTTTTAAGTATTAATGACAAATTATTATGTTCTTGCATATAATGCAAATGAATATTAAGGAGGAAAATATGAAAACAATAAAAATAAGTGATGAAGAATTAGAAACAATGTCTCATACAGATGTTGCTTATGTAATATTAAAAGAAAATGGAAATAAGATGACTATTCAAGAATTGTTTAAAACAGTTATTGATGTAATGCATTTACCAGAATCATACTTTGAAAGTAAAATAGCTGATTTTTTTCAATTACTTGCTACAGATAAAAGATTTATAATGTTAGAAAAAGGTTTCTGGGATTTATCAGATAATCATACTAAAAAAGTAGTAATTGATTCAGATGATGATGAAGAAATTGTAGTTGATGAAGAAGTATTAGATGAAGAAGAATCTGAAGATGAAGTTAACTATGATGAAACAGTTGTAGATGATGATGATGAAGAGGATGACTTAAAAGATTTAGTTATAATTGATGATGCCGAAGAAACAGACTCAATTTAAAAGGTGAAAAAATGATTGAAAGATTAAATATTATTAAAGAAAGATATAAAGAAATTGAAGAAGAATTATCAAAACCAGAAGTTTTAAATGATTATTCAAAAATGAAAAGTCTTTCTAAAGAAAAAAGTGATTTGGAAACAATAGTTAATAAATATCAAGAATATCAAGATGTAAATAATTCTATTAAAGAAGCTAAATCATTAGTTAATGATCCGGATTTAGGAGATTTAGCTCAAATGGAATTAGAAGAAAATACTGAAAAATTAACTAACTTAGAACATGAATTAGAACTTTTATTAATTCCGAAAGATGAAAATGATGGGAAAAATATTATTATGGAAATTCGTGGAGCCGCTGGTGGAGATGAAGCTAATATATTTGCTGGAGATTTATTTAGAATGTATTCTAGGTATGCTGAAAAACAAGGATGGAAAACTGAAGTAACTAATGCCGTTGAAGGAACTGCAGGAGGATATTCTCAAATTGAATTCATGATAAAAGGAGAAAATGTTTATTCAAAATTAAAATTTGAAAGTGGATCTCACCGTGTACAAAGAGTACCAGAAACAGAATCCCAAGGAAGAATTCAAACATCCACAGCAACTGTAGCAGTAATGCCAGAAGCAGAAGAATTCGACTATGAATTAGATATGAATGAAATAAGAGTAGATATTACACGTTCAAGTGGTTGTGGTGGACAAGGAGTTAACACAACTGACTCAGCTGTAAGACTTACACATATTCCAACTGGTATAATCGTTTATAGTCAAACAGAACGAAGCCAAATAAGAAATAAAGAAAAAGCTATACAAATCATGAAAACACGTTTATATGACTTAAAATTACGTGAAAAAGAGGAAGCTGAAGGCCAAGATAGAAGAAACAAAATTGGTACTGGAGATCGTTCAGAAAAAATTAGAACATATAACTATCCACAAAACAGAGTAACTGACCATCGTATAGGTTTTTCAGTAATGAACTTAGATCGTGTAATGGATGGTGATCTTGATGCAATAATTGATGCATTAATAACTGAAGATCAAAGAAGAAAACTAGAAAATCAATAAATAAAATAATAATTAAAGTATACAGGGGAAAGTATGAAAAAGACAAATAGAAACAATATTAATATTGATATAGAAGAAAATAATTATTCTATATATAGAAATTTATTAGATGAATATACAGATTTAAAAGAAAATAAACATAGTAAATTTAATTTAGAAAGAAATATTTATAAAGTAATAGCTGTTGATTTTTTTATTACTATACTTGCTATTTTAAATGTATTTGTACCATTAAGTATACCGGTACCTTTATTTTTTGTTGCACTTGGTGCTACATTTATAGATACAGTAATTAAAATTGTTACTAATGAAAGCCGTATAAAAGAAGAACTTAGTAAAAGATATCCAAATTTAATTACAGATTTAGATTATTTGGAATTAACAAAAAATGTACATCAATATGAATGGTCTAAACAAATAAGAAGAACAAAAGAAGATATAGTTTCTAGAATGGATGAAAAAACTCGTGCTAAATATGAAAATTTAGTTGAAAAATATACAACTGAAATAGAACAAAAATACTTTTCAGAAGAAAAAGAGCCTGAATTAAAACCTAAAAAATTACAATTAGTTCATAAGGAAAAAAATGAAGATAAATAATTTTATAAATAAATACAAATTAGAAATTGATGAGTATTTGGTGAAATTACTAGTTTCATCTTTTTTTGATGATAATATAAATTATGATTATGATTTAACTAAAGAAGAATTAGAAGAGTTAGAATCACAAATAAAAAGAGTAATAGATGGAGAACCAATACAATATGTCATTGGTAATGTTGACTTCTATGGAAATATTATAAATGTAGATAAAAATGTTTTAATACCTAGATTTGAAACTGAAACTTTAGTTGAAAAAACATATAATTATATAAAAAAATATTTTAAAGGAAATATAGATATTTTAGATTTATGTACTGGATCTGGTTGCATTGCAATAACTTTAAAGAAGTTAACAAATGGAAGTGTGGATGCTTCAGATATTTCTTCTTCTGCTTTAGGTGTTGCTATTACTAATGCTAAAAATAACAATGTTAAAATTAATTTTATTGAGAGTAATATATTAGATAATATAGATAAAAAATATGATGTTATTATTTCTAATCCACCATATATTGCATATGACGAAGAAATTATGGATATAGTAAAAGATAATGAACCAAATATTGCATTATACGCGCCAGATAATGGTTTATTCTTTTATAAAGAAATAATAAAAAATTGTAAAAAGAATTTAAAAGATAAAAATATAATTGCTTTTGAAATAGGTTATACTCAAGGAGAATATTTAAAAGAATATGCTAGAAAGTATTTTGAAGATGCAAAAATACTAGTTGAAAAAGACTTATCTGGAAAAGATAGATATTTATTTATAATAAATGAATAAAACTTAAAGATTTACCTCATATATGTAATAGAGGTGAACGAAATGAAAAAAGTTTTAGTAATAATGGCTTTAATAATGTTAGTTTTAATAAATAAAAATAATAAAGATGAATTAATTATACCTGATGCATCTATTAGATTTAGAGTAATTGCAAATAGCAACACTTATGAAGATATATTTGAAAAAAATAAAATAAGTAAATATTTAGATAAAAAAGTATTTGAATTTATAAAAGATAGCAATTCAGCTGATGAAGCAAAAGAAGAATTGTTAAATAATAAATCTAATATTTCCTCGATAATCGATAAATATTTATTAGAAAATAAGATAAATATGAATTATGAACTAAATATAGGCAAAAATTATTTTCCAACTAAATATTATAAAGGAATAAAATATGACGCTGGATATTATGATTCGGTGGTATTAAAATTAGGTGAGTCAAGTGGAATGAATTGGTGGTGTGTAATATATCCTCCATTATGTTTAATAGATGATACAGATAAAGATGAAGTTGAATATACTACTTTAGTAAAAGAAGTAATGAATAAATACCAAAAATCACTATAATGTGATTTTTTTCGTGTCATATAAACCTTGAATAATAAATACATTAATAATATAATTATATTAACAAATGGACGGTGAATAGATGAAGAAACTTGTTATTGAAGGTGGTCGTAAAATAAGTGGTACAATAAAAATAAGTGGGGCAAAAAACTCTGTAGTTGCACTTATTCCAGCAAGTATTTTAACTAATGGTAAATGCGTTATTACAAATGTTCCTGATATATCAGATGTTAGAATATTAATCGAAATGATGCAAGAACTAGGTTCAATTATAACTTTTGAAAATGATACTATTACAATTGATAATAAAAATGTTAAAAACAAAAAAATAACTGAAGAATATGCTAGTAAATTAAGAGCGTCTTACTACTTTATGGGTTCTTTAGTTGGAAAATATCACAATGCTGAAATTGCTTATCCAGGTGGATGTGTAATTGGATCAAGACCAATTGATTATCATATAAAATCTTTTAAAAAAATGGGAATAGATATTGAGTCAGATGGTGATGAATTTAAAATGAAAACTGATCACCTAAAAGGAGAATACTTTTATTTAGATTTTCCATCAGTTGGAGCAACGATTAATATAATGTTAGCATCAACTCTTGCAGATGGAAAAACAATTATTGAAAATGCAGCCAAAGAACCAGAAATTGCTAATGTTGCATCTTTCTTAAATTCCATGGGAGCAAGTATTTTTGGAGCTGGAACTTCTAGAATAGAAATAAATGGAGTTAAAAATTTAGGTGATGGATTTGTAGAAGTAATACCAGATCGAATTGAAGCTGGAACATATATGTTAATAGGTGCTTTAATAGGTGAGAACTTAGTTTTAGAAAATATTGTCGAAAATCATTTAGAAGCGCTTTTAGATAAACTTCATGAAAGTGGAGTTAACTATGAAATAAAAGATAACAAAATGTGTATTTCTTCATCTTCTCACTTAAAAGCTGTAAATGTAAAAACCACAGTTTACCCAGGTTTTCCAACAGATCTAGGTCAACCAATGTCAACTTTTTTAACTCAATGTGAAGGAGAATCTTTATTTGAAGAAACTATATATGAAAATAGATTAAGACATATTCCGCATCTAAACTCCATGGGAGCAAAAATTCAAGCTTTTGATAAAAAAGCAATTATAATTGGCCCAACTCCTTTAAAAGGGAAAAAAGTAAAAGCAACTGATCTTCGAGCTGGAGCAAGTATGTTAGTAGCTGGTTTAATAGCAGAAGGGACAACTGAAATACAAAATATAGAACACTTGCTTAGAGGGTATGAAAGAATCGTTGAAAAACTATCAAGTGTAGGCGTAAATATTAAATTAGTAGATGAATAATTATAAAAATAGTTGAAAAAATACTAATTTATGATATACTATCAATTAGTGAATTTCTATAACTAAATTTAGTTATGGCGGAAGGAGGATTTAAATGAAAGCAAATTTACATCCAAAACAAGTTAAATGTACTTTTAAATGTGCATGTGGAGCTACATTTGAAGCAATGAGTAACAAAGAAGAACAATTACTTGAAGTATGTTCTGAATGTCATCCATTCTATACAGGAGCTCAAGGAAAACGTAAAAAAACTGGTAAAATTGAACAATTCAACAAAAAATACAATATTAATAAAGATTAATTGTAAAGAATTAGACACTTATGTGTCTATTTTTTTATTGTATGGTAAAATATAAATAGGTGATTAAATTGAGTAAAGCAACTTATTTAATAAAAAGAATTAAAAATATGAATTTTGGAAATATGTTTAAAACAATAGACATGGTTCATGAAAAAAATCACAAATTTAAACCATTTATCTTTTGTGATGTTGTTTGGTGTGGTTTAAAATATCAAGCAGGTTATGTTGATTACTACCAATTTGAAATGTATAAAATGAATGGTAAAGAAAGAAAAACAGTTATTACTAGAGGAATTAACAATGCAATTTGTAAAAAATATAATGATCCATCATCAATTTATAAATTTGAAGACAAATGTGTTTTTAATGAAATATTTAATGAATATTTAAATCGTGACTGGTTAAAATTAACGATAGATAATTTAGATGAATTTAAAAGTTTTATTAGAAAACACTCAACAATTATAGTTAAACCAGTTGGTTTATCTTGTGGAAAAGGTGTAGAAAAAATTGATACAACTAAATTTAGTGCTGAAGAATTATATAATAAGTTACTTGAAAACAATCAAATATTAGTAGAAGAAGTGGCTAAACAAAATAAAGTATTGAATGATTTATATCCTTTAAGTGTTAATACTTTAAGAGTTGTAACTTTAAATAAAAAGGTTGTTACTGCATATTTAAGAATAGGAAATTCAGGTAACGTTGTAGATAACTTTAATCATGGAGGAATGGTAACAGCAGTTGATGTTGAAACTGGAATTATTAACTATAAAGCAATAGATAAAGATACAAATGTTTATGAGGTTCACCCCTTTACAAATAAACCTATAGTGGGTGTAAAAATACCTATGTGGGATAGTGTAAAAAAATTATGTATAGACGCTTGTGAAAAAGTACCAGAAGTTGGTTATATAGCATGGGATGTTTGTCTAGGAGAGAATAAGCCTTGTTTAATAGAAGGAAATGATTTTCCAGGTCATGATTTATATCAACTACCTGTTCATAGAACTGGAAATATTGGACTTTTACCAGTATTCAAAAAAGCAATGGAGGAAGAATAATGAAAATAGGAATAGCAACAGATCACAATGGAGTAAATGAAAAGAAAATAATAATTGATCATCTAAGAAGTTTTGGAATAGAAGTAGTAGATTATAGCCCAGAAAACTATGATACAGATGATTACCCAGTATTTGCATTTAGAGTAGCTAATGCTGTGAAAAATAATGAAGTTGATGAAGGTATACTTTTATGTGGAACTGGAATAGGTATGAGTATAGCTGCCAATAAAATACATGGAATTAGATGTGCTCGTATATGTTCGGTAAATGATGCCCATTTAGCAAAATTTCATAATAATGCCAATATAATCGCGATGAGTTATAAAGAACCTATGTCAAATATCTTAGATATGGTTGATGAATTTATTAAAACTGAATTTGCAGCTGAAGAAAGACATGTTAGAAGAATAAAAATGATTGAGGAAATAGATCATGACTAAACTAATTATTTATGCTATTTCCATTTTAATGTGCACTTTTGCTGTATCAGGAATAAACTTTGATGGATTCATTAAAAAGAACCATATATGGGAAGCAAGATTCTTATCGATAATTTTTATTCTATGTTTAAGTTATATTTTAGCAAATTTTTTATATGATATAATGAGTATATCAATAATATAGGAGGAATCATGAAAATAGTAACTTATGCATCAGTACCAATCTTAGCATTATATCTAGGGTTGTTTTTTTATAAATACAACTCATCTTTTAATAAAGAAGAATTTTTTGAAAAGCTACCTAAATTAGAAAGTAAGGAAGTAGTACAAGAGGAAACAAAACAAGTTGATGAAACTTTAGAAAATTATATTGTTGGTGTAGTTGCTTGTGAAATGCCAGCATCTTATAATGAAGAAGCATTAAAAGCTCAAGCTGTAGCAGCAAGAAGTTTTGCTTATTATAAGATGAAAAAAGAAAATTTTAATGAAGAGAATTTAGCAACTTCAACTGATCAATGCTATATTAATGATGATGCTATGAAAGAAAAATGGGGAAATACTTATGATAAATACAAAACAATTGTAACTAATGTCGTTAAAAATACCGAAGGTATTATTATCAAAAAGAATAATGACTTGTTTAAAACTTATTACTTTTCAACATCAAATGGCTATACTGAAAACGGAATGACTGTTTTTAAAAGTAATGATATAACATCAGTTTCTTCACCATGGGATACAGGTACTAGTGGATATAAACGAGATACTACATTTACAAAAAAAGAACTAGTAGAAAAATTAGGAGATTTTACTACAATTGATATACTAAGTAGAAATAAAACTAACCATGTCGATAAGGTCCATGTTGGTTCTAAAACATATACTGGTATTGAATTTAGAAAACTATTAGGTTTAAGAAGCACTGATTTTTCAGTTTCTATAGATGGAGATAATATAACTATAACAACTTTTGGATATGGCCATGGAGTAGGAATGAGTCAAAGTGGAGCTAATGAACTTGCTAAAATGAGTAAAGACTATAAATATATATTAAGTTATTACTATAATACAGATGAATTTGCAAATATTTATGTATAATTTTTAAATATTCGTAAACACTTTCTATTAGGAAGGTGGATAAAGATGAAAAAGAGAAGATTAAAATCTTGGGTTGTAACTAGTTTATTTGTTTTACTAATTGCTGGATTAGTTGGTATAACTATTGGAGTATCAAAAAGTATTATAAAATCAATGAATGTTGATAATAATTCTTATGTACTAAGAGATATTGCTAATTATTACTTACCAGTAAACTCAGAAATAGAAAACTTAATCAAACATCCTTTCAGTGATGAGTCTGTTTCTATTCATATTAACTTCTATGATAAAGCAAGTGATGAAGAACAAAAACAAAAATCTTTAATTAAATATGAAAGAACATATCTACCAAATACAGGTGTCCTTTATGGAAGTGAAAAGTCATTTGATGTCTTAGCTGTATTTGAAGGAGAAGTAATCAACGTAAGTGATGATGAAATGTTTGGAAAAACTATTGAGATTAAACATAAAAACAACTTAACAAGTAAATATTCAAGTTTATCTAGCACTAATGTTAATGTTGGAGACATGGTTCAAACTGGTGAAGTAATTGGAAAAAGTGGTAATAATAAAATAGTTTCAGTTAGTCAAAATATGTTACTGTGTGAATTAATATATAATGGTGAGTATGTAAACCCAGAAAAGTATTTCAATACTAAAATTGAAGAGATGAATTAATATAAAAAATATATATGTTAAATTAACTGATAAATACATATATACATACTCCGATAAATTAAAAAAATATGATTCTAAATATATAAAACATGGAACTGTTGATGACGTATTCAAACTAATAGATTATTTAAATAAAATTCTAGAAAAAAATATTTTTAAAATTAAATATACTTTTATTCTAGATACTCTTCTTTCCAACAGTGATCTTTTTACTTTTAAATATGTATTTGAATCAATGGGATTAATTAACTATAAGATAATAAATGACTTAGATATAATAAAAAAACATGTAACTGATGATAATATAGTAATAATGAATTGGTCTAGTTCAATAAACTATTGTTATAAAAATAATAATGAAATAGTAGTTAATAAATATAACACTAATATAATAAATAGTTTAGATAAAAAATATATTTTAACTATAGGTGATACTGATATTTCAAATAAAATAAAAAAACCCATATATAAATATGAGTTTGATGAAAAGGTAATATTTAATTATTTATAAATATTATCTTTTTTTTGATATAATAATTATAAACAAAAAAAACGAAGCAGTCCCCCTGAGAACTGCTTCAAAGAATAAAAAGGGGTTGGCTAGTGTGATACTAGCACCAATTCGCCTGTAAGTGAATTGGTACTACATATACTAATCGATTTGCCTATTTTTGTCAACACTTTTTTGACTTTTATTTGAAATTTTTATGGAGGAATATATGGAACTAGAAAACGTAAAAGGAATTGGTCCAAAAACAAAAGAATTATTAAATAAAATTAATATATATTCTGTAGATGAACTAGTTAGGTATTATCCATATCGTTATAATATTTATAGTCCAGAAAACATACTTAATCATGAAGATGAACAAATATGTATTACTGGAATGATAGAAGGAGTACCAAAACTTAGTTACATTAAAAGAAACCTAAATAAAATTAGTTTTACATTTCTAACAAATAATATAAGATGCAATGTTGTTATATTTAATCGTGCTTTTATAAATAGATATTTAACAGTTGGTAAATATATTACATTAGTTGGAAAATATAAAAAGGATAAAAACCAATTTATAGCAAGCGACATCAAACTTAAACCTATATATAAAACTGAAGTAGAGCCTGTATATCATTTAGTTAATGGTCTTAAAACTTCAACATTAGAAAGTAGTATTAAATCTATATTAGAAAGCAATATTGAAATAAATGAAATAGTACCTGATTTTATAAATGATATGTATGGATTTATTAAAAGTAAAGATGCTATAAAAGAAATACATTTTCCAACAAGTTTAGAAGAAACAAAAAAAGCTAATTTAAAATTAAAATATGAAGAGTTATTTGAATTTTTATTTAAAATAAATATTATAAAATATAGAAATCAATTGTTTAATGATTATGTAATTAAACACGTTGATGAATCTATGATTGATTCAATAAAGAAACAAATACCATATAGTTTAACGGGTGATCAAGAAGCAACTCTAAATGAAATTATAGATGACTTTAATAGTTTTAAAAGAATGAATAGACTTATAATGGGAGATGTTGGATGTGGTAAAACTATAGTTGCTTTTATTGCTGTTATGTTAAATTATAAATGTGGTTATCAAAGTGCAATACTTGCTCCGACTGAAGTATTAGCAAGTCAACATTATGAAAACTTCATAAGTTTATTTCCCGATATTAGAGTTGAATTTCTTGTAGGAAGTAAAACAAAAAAACAAAAAGAAGTAATCAAAGAAAAATTAAAAAATGGAGAAGTAGATGTTTTAATTGGAACACATGCAATGCTTGAAGATGATGTTGAATTTAAAAATATTGGTTTAGTAGTAACAGATGAACAACATCGTTTTGGGGTTAATCAAAGAAAAAGTTTACAAAATAAAGGCGAATTTGTTGATGTTCTTTATTTATCAGCAACACCTATACCAAGAACATACGCTTTAACAATTTATGGTGATATGGATATTTCCATTATTAAAGAAAAACCAGCTGGAAGAAAAGATATAGTTACTAAAGTATTAAAGTTTAGTGAAATGGAAATGGTTTTAAAAACAATTAAAGAAGAGATTGATAATCATCATCAAGTTTATGTTGTAGCTCCTTTAATAGAGGAAAGTGAATCAGATCTTAATGATGTAAATACTATATACGAACTTATTAGTAAAAATATAAGTGATATAAAAATAGATATATTACATGGTAAGATGAAAAATGTTGATAAAGACAGAGTTATCAACATTTTTAAAGAAGGAAAATTAAATTTAATTATATCTACAACTGTAATAGAAGTAGGAGTAGATGTCAAAAATGCAACATTAATGGTTATATTTAATGCAGAACGTTTTGGACTTGCAACTCTACACCAATTAAGAGGAAGAGTTGGAAGAAATAGTTTGGATTCAAAATGTATTTTAATAAGTGATCAAGAAAAAGAAAGATTACATGTATTGGAAGAAAGCAATGATGGATTCTACGTTTCTGAAATGGATTTTAAAATGCGTGGAAGTGGAGATTTATTTGGAATAAGACAAAGTGGAGATATGGTATTTAAAATTGCAGATTTAAAGAAAGATTATAAAATACTTTTACAATGTAAAAAGGATGTTGATAAATTTATTCTAGATAATATTGAAAATAGTTTTAGAAATTACTCGTATTATAATGCCATATTAGAAAGCTTAATGAATAATAACGATTAGGAGGATTTATGAAGAAATTTGAAATATTAATAGATACATATAAAGATAAAATAGATGAATTCTTATTAAGCCTTGATGGAATAAAAGAAGTTCATATAAAAGAAGATAAATGGAAAACTGACATTAATATATTATATAACGATAAAAATATATCAATTATTGATATAAAAGATAAACTTATAGAATATGTAGATGCAGTAAACGTACCTTCTATACTATCATTTAACAAATTTGAAGAAAAAAATATTAATAAAGAAATATTTTTGGGTGATGGGTGTTGTGAATATTGTATGAATGGAACAATAGAAGAACTACTGGAAATAGATGGAATAAATTCAGCATCATATGAAGATGGTAGAGACTTTTTCAATGTAACATTAAAATTAGGCTATAATCCAGATAAAATAAACAATGAAAAATTAGGACAAATAATAAAAGAACTATAAGTGTCAATATTTAAAATTTGTATTCAAATATATTGACAGAATTTTAAAATTTGTATATCATTATATGTAGCATGATAGACTTCCTATCATGCCCGATATATCTAACGATTATTAACAATGTTAGTATATCAACCAAAACCCCCTGGCCATCCTTTATGGATGGCGTTTTTTTATGCATATAAGCAAGTTCTCGAGCAAACACAATTTGTCAATAAATGGCAAATATCTAAGTATTATAAAACCGACATGAAAAAAAGTGTCAGTTTTTAAATGACAAAAATTATAAATCCTTTATAATAGTATTATTCATAGTAACGAAAGTATAACATACGAAAAAAACACAACATTGCATAAAGTGATAAATAAATTTCATTTTTTATGCATTTGTTTAATTCATTTATCTGTTTCAAGTTGTATCTTTTTTCTTACATATTTTTTATTAGTTTTTTACTAGAAAACTTAGATTCTAAATAAGGTATATCAATATCAAAGAATGCTATAACTTCTTTAGTTAGTATTGGAATAAGATAAACTTGTTTTTCAAGTTCATCATTAGTTCTAACTAATAAAGAATTAAGCATACCAGTTGCTCAGATAGATAAATACTTAGGAATTATACAGTTATCAATATTATGCTTTTTAAATAATCTCATATTCTTTACCTCCTTTCTTGTTAATGTCCTATATTAAGGACAATTTAAATAAAACGCTGTCGAAAATATTGTCAGTACAATTTGACCGAAAAACTAGATGTTTAAAAAAAAACGTGGTAAACTTAAATTGTTGAGAGATAAAAGATATTTCACAAAGAGAACTTGCTAAATTAACAGGTATTAGTAGAAGTACTTTAAATGATTTAATCAACGGTAAAATAAAAAAAAGTAGATATTGATAATCTACGTAAAATTGCTGAAACTTTAGATATGTCATTACAGAAACTATTAAAAGCTTCTGGATATGATGAAATATCTTTATATTTTCATGCTCATAAAAATAAAGATAAATATGCTGATAAATCTAGTAAAGATTTAAAAGAATTAATTGAACAATATAAAGAATCAGAAACAGATTTATTACAATTTGATTTTACTAAAAGAGAAAACGCTAGAAAAGCAGCATTTATAATTTTTGATGTAGCAGAACATTTGACATTACTTAAAGATGGTAAAAGTAAATACACTTTAGAACAAGCAGTTGAAGAATTAAATAAAGCACAAAATTTACTTAATCCTATTATGGATAAGTATGATTATAAAAAGTTACCAAAAAGGAACTAAAGGAGAATATTATGAAAATTACAAAACATCCTCAATCGTGTATAATGATTGAAACAAATAATAAAAAAAGTTGTGAAGAATGTCCATTAAATAATATATGTGGCAAAATTTAGGAAATCAGTATATGAAACCAGTAAGAAAAGCAGTAAGAACATTTTTAATTAATGATAATAAAGTTATTGTTATTAAATACAAGACAAATAAAAATATGAATTATTATGATATTCCAGGGGGAAAAATTGAAGAAAATGAAAGTGCTATCAATGCATCAATTAGAGAGTTTAAAGAAGAAACTGGAATAGAAATTATTAATCAAAAGTATAAAGGTAATGTTATTGTAGAATATCCAAATATGATATTTGATTTTGATATATATTTAGTAAATGATTATAAAGGTAATCCAAAAGAATTTGAAGAAAATTATTCGATGTGGATTAGTATAGAAGATTTATTAAAAGAAAATAAAAAGTTTCCTAGTGTGGAAATAATCAAGCATTTAGATGGTAATAATATTAATTTAAAAATTTATTCTGATGATGATCACAATATATTAAATATAGAATAATAATTACGATTTGAGTTTTATTTAGAAAGGAGTTTAAATATGAATAAGAAAGTTTTAATAACAGGTGGTGGAACAGGTATCGGCGAAGCAATTGCTAAATTGTTTTGTCAAGAAGGTTATGAGGTATATATCGTAGGTAGAAGAAAGGAAAAATTAGAAAAAGTCCACAATGATACTAATTGTTTAATCAATTATTTTGTATGTGATATAAATAATGAGAGTGATGTAAAAGAAATAATTAATAAATTAGATAACATTGATACTTTAATAAATTGTGCTGGAATAATTAGTAGCGGTGAAGAATCAGAAAAATATGATTGTTTAGAATTAAATGATATTATCAATACTAATTTAAAAAGTACTTTAAGAATTTGCTTACAAATGAATGATAAATGGAAGAATAATAATGTAAAAGGTAATATAATTAATATAGGTTCGATAGCAGCAAGAAATGGTTCGAAATATTTTCCTATATATTCATCATCAAAAGCTGGAATAGTTGCCTTTTCAAAGTCAATTGCTTCTAGATATGGAGAATATGGTATCAGATGTAATGTTATTTCCCCTGGAGTTATTAAAACTCCTATGTCTTATGTTGAAACACCAAATTTTGATGATTACATTGAAGAAATAGAAAATAAAACACCATTAAAAAGATTAGGAAATCCTGATGATATAGCAAAAGTTGCATTATTTTTAGCCAGTGATAATTCGGAATTTATAACAGGGCAAGAAATAATTGTTGATGGTGGCTATACACTTAGTCAAGAATAAGGAAGTAATTAACATAAATTTTTGAAAGGAATAAAAAAAATATGGAAAAAATTATAATGTTAGGGACAGGTCATGGGTTTGTTTTAAATTTATATAATACCTGTTTCATATTAGAAAATGGTAATGAAAATTTATTGGTAGATACAGGTGGAGGAATAGATATAGTAAAAAACTTAGAAAAAAAAGGATACAAACTAACAGATATTCATAATATATTTATTTCTCATTGTCATACGGACCATATTTTAGGCTTGATGTGGATTATTAAAGGCGTTGCAAAAAAACTTATAAGTGGTGATAAAGAACCTTTAAATATTTATTGTAATGAAGAAGTATCAATTTCGATAAAAAATATGAGCAAATCAGTTTTTCCAGATAAAATAATCAAAGCAGTAGAAGAAAATATTAATATATACATTTTGCATGACGAAGAAACTTTAGAAATAGCAGGAGAAAAAATAACATTTTTTGATGTACACCCTAAAGGAAATCAATTGTATGGATTTGAGGCTAGTTTAAATAACGGAAAAAAATTAATATTTTTAGGAGATGAAACTTGTAATCCTATTTTATATGATAGATTAAAAGAAGCAGATTATGTTATGCATGAAGCATTTTGTTTAGATAAAGAAGAACAAATATTTAAGGCTTATGAAAAACATCATTCAACGGTGAAATCTGTTTGTGAATCTATGCAACCGTTAAATATTAAAAACTTAATACTATTTCATACTGAAGATACTCATGAAGATAAAAAGAAACTATATACAGCAGAAGCTAGAGAATATTTTGATGGTAATGTAATCGTTCCAAATGATTTAGATGAAATAGAATTATAGATAAGGAGAACAATATGAATAATATAGAATTTATTAACGATGCGTATACTAAAGATGGATTACGACTTCCTATGGTTCATTTTAAAAGCAATGAAAAAAATATATGTGTTATTTTCATTCATGGAATGTGTCAAACAATAGTTGATAACTATTTCGCTACCGTATGGGGAAATATTCTTTCAGAAAATAATATTGGATTTCTTTATGAGCATAATAGGGGATATTCCATAGAAAATGATATATTAATGAAAGATGGCTCGTATAAAAGATTTGGATGTATGTATGAAATATTTGAAGATTGTGTTATAGATATTGATTTAGCTATTGATAAAGCAAAAGAATTTGGTTATAAAAAAATTATTTTAATTGGGCATAGCTATGGATGCAACAAATTGATTTACTATTATTATAAAAGAAGACCAGAAATTATAGGAATGATACTTGCAAGTGCACCTGATATGGTAGGACTTCAATTATTATGCCAAAAAGATTATCAACAACTTATTGAAGAAGCAAAAGAAAATATTGATAATAATAATCCAACTAAGCTTCTTAGTAATTTAATTGAAGACTATATGTATATGAGTTCACAAACGTATTATAATTGGTTTAATAAAGAATCTAATCTAGATAATTTACCTGTTATGAAAAACTCAAATAATTGGTATCAATTTGAAACAATAAGTGTTCCAATATTAACTTTTTCAGGTTCAGAAGAAACTGATAATTATTTGCATTTAGATTTATTAAAAGAAAAAGCAAAAAATTGTAGTGATTTTAAATATAAAATTATAGGCAATACAAATCACTTCTATTTTGGTAAAGAAAATGATATTGGGAATTTAATACTTAATTGGATTAAAAATAAATTTTGATTAAGAAAATGAAAAAAGAAGTATTTAAAGAATTATTAAAGTTAATGTCTAAATGTGATAAATGTACAAATTTTAAACATAAAGAGAAGTCGTTAATAAATATTTATAATGATTATAATTTCGGATCGAATATACCATCTATATGGACTGATTGGT
>ENA-ORKV01000596-ORKV01000596.1-human-gut-metagenome-genome-assembly--contig:-NODE-596-length-41740-cov-2.752442_pt1 | contig 41740 bp, 29 predicted proteins | sample MGYA00243058_ERZ508805 | MGnify/ENA primary metagenome ERZ508805 (study PRJEB26277, sample SAMN04329770) | human gut metagenome | biome: human-associated habitat | host: Homo sapiens | place: USA... | reverse complement strand
ACAGACGGGTAACGACGTCCATACGTTCGGCTCCCAATTATAGAGGGGCTTTCTGTGGAGTGATGGCCTGGATTTCAGACATTAAGAACAGGCTTAACAGCCAGAAGGCATACCTGATAACTGTTCTCATAGACTCATTCCTTACTATTTGTTTCTGCAAAAGTAACGATTCTTTTTGTTTATTGCGTATCTTTGTCTCTCAATAAAGCGATTGATTGTTATGAACCCTTTAGATATTATTGCCAAATATTATCCGGTAGGTTCGGAGGCGTACCGGATTTTGGTTATTCATAGTAGAAGTGTGGCAGATAAAGCTTTGGCTATAGCCCGGATGCATCCGGAGATGAATCTTGACCTTACCTTTGTAGAAGAGGCAGCTATGCTGCACGATATCGGTATTTTCCGTTGTAATGCTCCCGATATCGATTGCCATGGAGATGCGGAATATATTTGCCACGGTTATCTGGGGGCCGAATTGATGCGGGCGGAAGGTTATCCCCGCCATGCCCGCGTGTGCGAACGGCATACGGGAACAGGTATTACGCTGGCAATGATTGAAGAACGAGGTTTGCCTCTTCCGCATCGGGACTTTAAGCCGGAAACCTTGGAAGAACAACTGATTTGCTACGCCGACAAGTTCTACTCCAAAAGCGGCGACATGGCCAAGAAGCCGCTGTCGCGTGTGCGCAACTCCATCGCGCGTCACGGAAGCGACTCCCTGTCACGATTCGACCGGCTCCACGAAATATTCGCAATCCCTGACACCGAAGCCTGACCCCCTCACCCACATAATCAAAATCAATCTTATCACCTATATTTAATTATGACACCTAAAAACATCACACACTTAAAAGCTTTATCGTCACTTGTCATCGCACTGACGATAGGGCTATCGGCGACCGCAGCTGAAAAAGTTCATCCACTTTTCACGCGCCAATCAACATGACATAGAGCTTACCAACAGCAATGACACGGTAAAGTACGATCCCTCCGACTGGGAAGGAGTCATAATTGCGGTAAACAACCTGCGAAACGACCTGAAGGCCGTAACAGGAAGCGACAAGGCATCGATTGTCGTCGGCACGGCCGGCAAAAGCAAGGCCGTCGACAAGTACACCGACATCGCCAACCGGCTGAAAGGGAAATGGGAACAGGACATCATGAACCTATGATGCGCTCCCACAGGGAATACCTGAACCGCAAAAACGACATCGGCGCATGGGACTACACGACCAACAGCAAAAACCTTGACCGATTCTTCTATGACGGAATGAAACGCAACAAGGATTACGACAACATAGTTACAATAGGAATGCGCGGGGATGGCGATGTCGCCATGGGAAAAGGCGACGACGCCGAAAACATGAAGACCCTTTCACGCGTAATTGACGGCCAGCGCCGCATCATAAAGGACATATACGGAACCGAGGATGCCGTCCCTCAGCTGTGGGCCATATTCACCGAGGTACAGCGTTATTACGATGCCGGATTCACTGTCCCCGACGATGTCACCCTACTCTTTTGCGACAATAACTGGGGATACATCCGAAGAATCGGAACCGACAATGAGCGCAAACGCAAAGGCGGCTTGGGAATGTACTACCACATCGACATGAACGGAGGCCCGTGGAATGACCGATGGGTAAATACCACCACAATTCCAAAACTCAGGGAGCAGCTCAACCTTGCCTACCGTACCGGCATCGACCGCATCTGGATTATAAATGTAGGCGATTTGAAACCTAAAGAAGTCCCTATCGATTTCATAATGAACTATGCATGGAACCCCGATGCCGTAAAGCCGGGTGACGAAAAGACTTATCTCGAAAATTTTGCCCGAAGCATATTCGGCGAAGCAAATGCCGCCGACATTGCCGACATAATTGCAAAATACAGCAAATACAACCTCATACGCAAACCCGAAATACAAGTTCCCGGCATATTCAACCATGACGAGATGCTCCACATGGACTCCCTTTGGACCGATTTGGTTGAAAAAACCGAGCGCATAAAGAGCCAGATAAGCCCCGAAGCAAGAGATGCTTATTACCAACTTGTCTACTATCCCGCCGTAGCAAGTGCTACAGTAGCCAAAATATACAATTATGCAACTATGGGCGACTCATTGGCAATCGATTCACTGATGGAAAAGGACGCGGAACTGTCCGATTACTACAACACAGTGATGTCCAATGGCAAATGGAACGGAATGATGCAGGACAACCACATCGGCTACACAAAATGGTCAATCCCCGATAAGAACACCAATCCATTAGCCCAGGGCTTCAAAGTCGAAAACGACATAAATCCTCAAAACGACACCGATGAGTACTCCATTCCTGCTCACCGTTATTCAAAAACATATCGGGTGAACACGCTAAATGGATATTCCTTCCCGACCTTGGAAGAGGGGAAGGATGCATGGGAAGCGACAATGTGCTGTTTGCCTCAGCCGACAACCCGGCCAAGAACGCCGCTCTTGAATATGATGTCGACCTGTCGGAAAATGGCGAGATAGCTCTCGGCATCCTGCCCACTCAGGATGTAAATCCCGCAAGAGGATTGCGCATAGCCCTGCAGCTCGACGATGCCGATATCAAAGTCATCGACGCCCGTCAGGGACTGCATGATGAGTTTGGAGAGTACACGCCCGGGAATCTTGCCATGAGCAAATCATTAAAGGCTCTCCCCGAGCCTTCGGGACTGCTGCTCAGCGGATGGATGAACGGAAGACGGCTTATTCGCCGAGATGAAGTGTTTGACAACATGCGCTGGCTCAAAGCAAAGTTTGACACAACCCCGGGCCGACACAAGCTGCGCGTAATAATGGTCGACCCCGAAATCGTGCTGCAGCAAATCGTTGTAAATCCCGACAACAACCACTACAGCTACTTTGGCGCAAACAAGTCGACAAAATAACGACACATAAACTCGCGGGGCATAAGCTTGATTACCGCCACGGCTTATGCCCCGTTATCCCCGTTATCGTAACACATCAATTGTTAATTGATGCAATACATTGCAGTTATATCAATAAAATGTATTATCTTTGCACCGTCCTTTAGTGACAACCTTATTCGGGTGGAAAAATTTGGCTGCTTGCAACCACCGTAAAAAATGCTAAAACCGCAAAATGCTCTAAAATCATAAAAACGGCTTAGTGTTTTTTACTCCGTCCCGACCAAGGTCGATACGGGGATTTTTATTTTTTGACCAAATTAAACTGCAATACTAAGCTATGACCAATTATCTTTTCACTTCGGAATCGGTGTCGGAAGGACACCCCGACAAAGTCGCCGACCAAATCTCCGACGCAATACTCGACGAATTTCTCGCTCATGACCCCGACTCAAAGGTGGCCTGCGAAACTCTTGTAACCACCGGACAGGTAGTCGTTGCCGGCGAAGTCAAGAGCAAAGCCTACATCGATCTGATGGATGTGACTCGACGCGTGATTAACGAAATAGGCTACGACCGCAGCGAGCTGAAGTTTGACGGCAACGCTTGCGGAGTATTCTCGGCCCTCCACGAGCAGAGCGCCGACATCAACCGAGGTGTGGAACGCGCCGACGAGCAGGAGCAGGGAGCCGGCGACCAAGGCATGATGTTCGGCTACGCCTGCAACGAAACCCCCAACTATATGCCCTTGTCGCTCGATCTCAGCCACACACTGCTGCGCGAGCTCTCGGCAATACGCCGCGAAGGCGAGCTGATGCCCTACCTCCGTCCCGACTCAAAGAGCCAGGTGACAATCGAATACTCGCCCGACGGCACTCCGGTGCGCATCCACACTATAGTCATCTCCACTCAGCACGACGAGTTCATCCCGGCCGAAGATGCCGAGTCGCAGGAAAAAGCCGATGAAATGATGCTCGAGAAGATACGCACCGATGTCCGCGACATACTTCTCCCCCGCGTGAAAGCCAAGCTCCCCGACAGCGTCAAGGCTCTTTTCGACGACAAGCTGATACTCCATGTCAACCCCACCGGCAAATTCGTAATCGGAGGCCCCCACGGCGACACCGGACTCACCGGACGCAAGATAATCGTCGACACCTACGGCGGACGCGGAGCCCACGGAGGCGGTGCCTTCTCGGGCAAGGACCCCTCCAAGGTCGACCGTTCGGCAGCCTATGCGGCCCGTCACATCGCCAAGAATCTCGTTGCCGCCGGCGTGGCTCGCGAAGCCCTCGTCCAGGTTGCCTACGCCATCGGTGTGGCACAGCCCGTAAGCCTCTATGTCAACACCCGCGGAACCGCCAATGTCGACATGACCGACGCCGAAATATCGCAGCACGTGTCCAAGCTGTTTGACATGCGTCCCCACGCCATCGAAAAGCGCCTGAAACTGCGCAACCCCATCTATCAGGAAACCGCCTCGTTCGGCCACATGGGACGCGAACCCCGCACCGTGACCAAAACGTTCATTTCAAAGTATGAACCCACCAAAACCATAGAGGTGGAGCTCTTCACATGGGAAAAACTCGATGCTGTTGACGCAATACGCAACGAATTTGGCCTATAATCATCCTCGACATTGCATAAAATGTTGACTTAGTGACGATGCTATTGAATTATTTTAGTATCTTTGTGCGATTTTACCCTATTCGGCGAGAGCCGGGGCGTAAAATCGCTCAGTCATTATCATTGAAAAATTAAAATAACGTAAAACAATAAATGGCAACACTTGAAAAAATCCGCAGTAAATCAACACTGCTACTCATCGTCGTCGGAGCCGCTTTGCTCGCGTTCATCATCGGTGACTTCTTCACTTCGGGACGCACACTCTTCGGCACCGGCACCACTATCGCAAAGGTAGGTAATGAAAAAATCGACATTCAGGAATTTCAGCGCCGCTACGAGGAAGTAAACCAGCAGTACCAGCAGCAGAACACTAAGATGGACCCTGCCGCACTGCAGCAATATGTCCTCAACCAGATGATTCAGGAGCGACTGATCAATAAGGAAATCGAAGATCTCGGCATCGAGGTTACCGACAATGAGCTGTCAAAGGCTATGCTCGGTCCCAACGCCCACTATGCAATGATTCAGTTTGCACAGCAGATGGGATTCCAGTCGCCTGACCAGCTTTACGATGTAGCGTTCAACCCCACAAAATACAATGTTCCCGCCGATCAGGCTCAGCAGATTCAGGCTCTTTGGCTCAATCAGGAACATCAGATGGCCGAAATGCTCAAGCAGCAGAAGTTGCAGTATCTCCTTGCTTCGTCAATCGTCGCCAACGACCTCGACGCAAAGGCATTCTACGACAGCAACGCTTCGACAAGCCACATAATCTACGCTCACAAGAACTACGCCGATGTCCCCAACGACCAGTATGAGGTGACAAGCGCCGACATCCGTGACGAGTACAACAAGGAGAAAAACAGCTTCAAGGTGAACGACGAAACCCGTCGCGCTCACTTCATCGCCGTAAACATCGCTCCTTCACAGGCCGACATCAATCAGGGACGAGTGCTCGTCGACACCACAATCTCACGCCTCAGCGCAACTCCCGCCGTTGACGCAGTTAACGGTGACTCCAACTTCGGCGTTGACCGCAACTCGGCTGCCGCATCGTCAATCACCAACCCGCAGCTCCGTGAGTTCGTCACCACTGCAGCTCCCGGCGATGTAAAGATGCTCTCGTTCATCAACGACGAATTCACTATCGTGAAGCTCATCGGTTCAAAGAACGCCATTGACTCGATCAACGTCGATGTAATAGCATTCCAGGGCGATGCCGCATCACGCGACTCTCTGCTCACAGCCCTCAACTCGGGCCTCGCTTTCGAAGAAGCCCTCAAGCGTCCCGGCGTGGCAAGCGGACAGGCCGATATCTGGCAAACCCTCGCTTCAGCCCCCGACAATGAAGTCAAGGATCGCCTCCTCAATGCTGGAAGCAACTACTTCATCGCCGACTCGATGGGAACCGACGCTCGCATCATCCGCGTTAACACCAAGCGCGCTCCCGTCAACATCTACGACTTCGCAACAGTAACCTATAAGGTATATCCCTCCGACGAAACAATCGCAAAGCTCAACTCCGATCTTGAAAACTTCATGGCCGGTGTAACCAGCGCCGATTCACTCACCGTAACAAGAGCTCTCTCGGCAGGCTATACCCTCCAGCCCGCAATGGTCACCGCCAACAGCTCAATGCTCGGCAACGTGCCCTACACCCGCAACGCTGTGAAGTGGGTTATGGATGCAAAGGAAGGACAGATTTCTCCCATCCTCGAGGACGGACAGAACGACAAGCTCATCGTTGTCGCACTTAACGACATCATCAAGCCCGGTTATCTGCCTGCCGACGACGAGGACATCCGCCTCGCTCTTGCCGAGCGCGCACGCAACAACAAGAAGGCTGCCGGACTCATTGCCGAGTATGCAGGCAAGGCCAACGATGTTGCCGGCTACGCAGCACTCATGAACTCATCGGTTGATTCTACCGATGTCACATTCGGTCAGATGTTCATCCCCGGCATCGGTGTTACCGAGTCGGAGCTTCTCGGTCAGGTTCCCGTCAGCAAGGAAGGTGCTGTCGTAGGTCCCGTAAAGGGCACCAACGGTGTGTACGTTTACCAGGTTTACGGTGTTGACAACGAATCACGCCCCTACAACTACGAGGAGAATGCAGCCCGCTACAGCCAGCAGCTCGGCGCACAGGCCGTGCTCGGCAACGTAATCGGCATCTTGATGAACAACAACCCCGTCGAGAACAACACCCTCAAGTTCTACACTGAATAATCGGATAATCTGATATATTATTCCCAACTTTTTCGGGCCGCCGATGAATCATTACGATTCGGCGGCCCTGTTTTTATGTTTTGTGGCAGGTTATTTAACAATATACCGCATCACAACCGTTTATGTCACTTTTTTTGACTATATTTGTGAAAATATATCCAATTATTATTAACAGATTATTCCACCAATGAAAAAAATCACAGCTACGTGCCTTCTCGCTGCGGTTGCTCTCGCGGCGGGAGCAAAAACGCCTGAATGGCTCGACCCTGAAGTCAATGCCGTGAATCGTGCTCCGATGCATTCATCCTACTTTGCGTTTGAATCGGTCGAGGATTCCAACGGTGACAAAGCATCAAGCGACAACTACGTGTCGCTCAACGGCAAATGGAAATTCAACTGGGTAGCCGATGCCGACAAGCGCCCTACCGATTTCTGGAAAGTCAACTACGACGATTCATCATGGGGACAAATCAATGTACCCGGAATGTGGGAGCTTAACGGATACGGCGATCCCATCTATGTGAACCCAGGATATGCCTGGCGCAATCATTTCAAGAACAATCCCCCTCAGGTACCTGAAAAGGACAACCATGTGGGAACCTACCGTAAGGAGATCGAAATCCCCGCCGACTGGAAAGGCAAGGATGTAATCGCCCACTTCGGCTCGGCAACTTCCAACATCTCGCTTTGGGTAAACGGAAAGTATGTAGGCTATGGCGAGGACAGCAAGCTTGAAAATGAATTTGACATAACACCCTATATCCGTCCCGGACAGAAGAACCTCATCACATTCCAGATTTTCCGCTGGTGCGACGGAACCTATCTTGAGGACCAGGACTTCTTCCGTTTCAGCGGACTCGCCCGCGACAGCTATCTCTATGCACGTTCCAAGAACCGCATTCAGGACATCCGCGTGAATGCCGACCTTACCGACGACTATCGTGACGGTAAACTCGGTGTCGACATCGACGTGAAAGGCAGCGGCAACATAACCCTCGAGCTCCTCAATGCCGACAACAAGGTTATCAAGACCGAAACAATCAACAACGCCAAGGGAAATGTCAAGCGCACTCTCGACATCCCCAATCCGCTGAAGTGGAGTGCCGAAATTCCCAACCTATACACTTTGCGCGCCACATTCTCCAAAAACGGCAAGACCCTCGAGGTTATTCCCGTAAATGTAGGTTTCCGCAAGATTGAAATCAAGAACTCACAGCTTCTTGTCAACGGACAGCCCGTTCTCTTCAAGGGTGCCGACCGTCACGAGCTCGACCCCGACGGAGGTTATGTAGTGTCGCTCGACCGCATGCTTCAGGACATCCAGCTCATGAAGGAGCTCAACATCAACGCAGTGCGCACATGTCACTACCCCGATGACGCATTGTGGTATGACCTCTGCGACAAGTACGGTATATATGTAGTGGCCGAGGCCAATATCGAGTCCCACGGAATGGGCTACGGCGACGAAACCCTCGCCAAGAACCCCGCCTACGCAAAGGCTCACCTTGAACGCAATCAGCGTCACGTACAGCGCAACTTCAACCATCCGAGCATCATCGTGTGGTCGCTTGGCAACGAGGCAGGTTACGGCCCCAACTTTGAAGCCGCTTACGACATGGTTAAAGCCATGGACACCAGCCGCCCCGTTCAGTATGAGCAGGCTCGCATCGACGGCAAGACCGACATCTTCTGCCCCATGTACTATCCCTACGAGCACTCCGAGAAATATTCTCAGAACGACAACTACAATAAGCCGCTCATCCAGTGCGAATATGCTCACGCAATGGGTAACTCTCAGGGAGGATTCAAGGAATACTGGGATCTCATCCGCAAATATCCCAAATATCAGGGCGGTTACATCTGGGACTTCGTTGACCAGTCAATCCGTTGGAAGGACAAGAATGGAACTACCATCTGGGCCTATGGAGGCGACTTCAACGACTACGATGCCAACGACCAGAACTTCTGCGACAACGGTCTTATCAGCCCCGACCGCATTCCCAATCCTCACGCCTACGAAGTGGCACGCATCCAGCAGAACATCCTCACCACAGCTGCAGGCGAGGGCAAGGTAAGCATATTCAACGAAAACTTCTTCCGCGACCTCAGCTACGTTACCCTCAACTGGACTCTCCTCCACAACGGTGTGCCCGTTAAGACCGGCGTTATCGAAAATCTCGATGTAGCTCCCCAGAAGTCACGCGAATATGCCATCAACTACGGCCCCATCGGCTCTACCGGCGAGTGGCTGCTCAATATCGACTACTCAACCAAGGAACGCGAGGGACTTCTCCCCGCCGGATTTGTTGTAGCACAGGAGCAGATTGTTCTTCGCCCCTACGCATCGTCAATCGTCAGGACATCGGCTCCCGCCGTCACCAAGATCGACGACAACGCCAAGAGCCTCGTCGTTAACGGACTCGACTTCTCGCTGGCCGTAGACAAGGCCACCGGTTACATCAACCGTTACGAAGTGGGCGGAACATCGATGTTGAAGGACGGTGCCTCAATCACCCCCAACTTCTGGCGCGCACCCACCGACAACGACTACGGCGCAGGCCTTCAGCGCAGATACCGCGCATGGCTCAACCCCGAAATCAAGCTCACCGCTCTCAACTCTGAAATCAAGGATGGTTGCGCCGTGATTACAGCTGACTACGACATGCCTTCGGTCGAAGCAAAGCTGAAGCTCGTCTACACAGTCGACGGAAACGGTGTCGTAACAGTCAACGAGGACATGACGGCCACGAAGGATGCCAAGGTGGCCAACCTCTTCCGCTTCGGTATGCAGATGCCTATGCCCGCTTCGTTTGAAACTGTTGAATACTACGGACGCGGCCCCGGCGAAAACTACATTGACCGCAATAACTGCACCAACCTCGGCATATACCGCCAGACCGTTACCGAGCAGCCCTACAACTATATCCGTCCGCAGGAAACAGGAACACGCACCGACCTCCGTTGGTGGCGAGTGCTCAACCCCGCAGGCAACGGCATCGAGGTGACGGCAGCTGAACCCTTCTCGGCATCGGCTCTCCACTACACCATCGAGTCGCTCGACGAAGGCGAGAACAAGATGCAGGGTCACATGCCTCAGGTTCCCGTAGCCGACCTCACCAACCTCTGCATCGACCTCAAGCAGATGGGTCTTGGTTGCGTCAACAGCTGGGGTGCTCTCCCCCGCGCCGAGTACATGCTGCCCTACGGTGACTACAAGTTCACCTACACCATCACCCCGGTTAAAGGCAACGTAGCACTCGATTGATTGAATTGAATCGCATCGACGCTCCGTGCGTCACGTTCTAAACAACGGAGGCTCCCTCGCCGGGGGCCTCCGCTTTTATTAAGTTTTCATTAAGTTAGTGCGTTGCTTTTATTAAGTTTTCATTAAGTTAGTGCGTTATCGAACATTATTTCGCAATTTGATGTATATTTGTCGTATGAACGCTAAATGTGCAAGAATACTGATAGTTGACGACGAAGAAACTCTTTGCGAGTGTCTGCGCACCTATCTTGAGTTTGAGGGTTACGATGTCACCACCGCATCAAGTGCCGAGGAGGCGTTGCGGCTCGACCTGTCATCATTCAATCTGCTGCTGCTCGACATCATGATGGACGGCATGAGCGGTCTTGAGTTGGCCGATTTGCTTAAACGCAACCCATCGACAACCGATATTCCGATAATATTCCTAACCGCCCGCGACTCCGTTGACGACATGGTCGACGGCCTACGCATAGGCGACGACTACATCGCCAAACCCTATTCCATACGCAACGTGATAGCCCGCATCCAGGCCGTGCTCCGACGCACCATGCCCAAGCCCGGTCACGGAGTGTTGTGCGACAGAGCCTCTTTGGTCTGCACCGTCGACGGCGTGCCTGTGAAGCTGCCGCGCAAGGAGTTTGAGATTCTCGCCCTGTTTGTCGAGAATCCCGGCCGCATATTCTCGCGCGAAGAGATTCTGAAGAAAGTGTGGCCCGAGCAGGTCATTGTCGTCGACCGCTCAATCGATGTCCATGTCACGCGCATTCGCGGCAAGATCGCCCCTTACGGAGGTAACATAATCACACGCTCAGGTTACGGATATGGCTGGAAGCAAGATTAGATTCTCGTTCCATTCACGCGTGCTGCTGCTTGTGCTCACCATGAGCTGGCTGCTTGTAGGTACATTCATGGTGTTTCAGTACCGCCGTGAAAAAGCCTTCAAGGAGCAGCTTCTCGACTGCGAGCTGCAGATGCACAACCGCCGCATCCTCGACGACATATCCCGTGGGGTGTCAATCGACAGTATAATCGATCACATCGGCTCGCCGCTCGACAATCTGCGCATATCATTAATCGACAACGCCGGAAATGTCATCTTTGACAACAACGACAGCACTCCCTTCCCGTCGGGCGATCACAACAGCCGTCCTGAAGTTATCGAGGCCCGCAAGTCGGGAATCGGACATTCGGTGTCACGCTATTCGGTCAGCGACAACTGCAGTTACTTCTACTCGGCGATGCGGGGCGACGACGGCATCGTCATACGCTCGGCCGCTCCCTACACCCATTCTCTTCAGGAAGTGCTTAAAGCCGACAGCTCCATCCTGTGGATAATGATTGCCTTTGCAATAGTACTAAGCCTCGCAAGCTATGTAGCGTCACACAAGATATCGCTGAGCATACGCCGCCTCAACCTGTTTGCCGAGAAAGCTGAAAAAGGTGAGCGCATATACAATGACGAAGCATTTCCTCACGACGAGCTTGGCAGCATTGCAAGTCACATCGTGCGACTATATATCCAGCGTGACGAGCAGCATCGCGAAGCATTGCGACAGGAAAAGGACAAGATACGCCTTAAGAAGCAGCTTACCAACAATATCAACCATGAGCTGAAGACTCCCGTCGCCTCGATTCTCGTGTGCCTTGAACTGCTGCGCGACCATCCCGAAATGTTGTCGGAGGAGAAAAAGCGCGAACTAAACGACCGCATCTTCGCCAACGCACAGCGGCTCAACTCACTGCTGAAGGATGTCGCCGCCATAACGCGCATGGACGAGGGCGAGGAGATGATTGAGAAAGCACCCGTCGACCTTGCCGAACTTGTCAACGATGTAGTGGCCGAGGAGCGACTGCGCACATCGATGAACATAACCGTCGACATGCCTCAGCTGAAAATCAACGGCAACCGTCAACTGCTTGAATCGATATTCCGCAACCTCATCGACAACGCAATCTCCTACAGCGGCGGCAGCGAAATCGTCATCAAGGCCGACAACGAAGGCAATTTCACCGTCAGCGACAACGGATGCGGAGTGCCCGACGAGCATCTGCCCCACATCTTCGAGCGATTCTACCGCATCGACAAGGGCAGGTCACGCGCAGCCGGAGGCACCGGACTCGGACTGTCGATCGTGCGTAACGCAGTAGGAATCCACGGCTCCGACATAAGCGTCACCAATGACGGCGGATTGCAGTTCCGTTTTCGCTTACATTAGCATTCGGTTAACAAAAACTCAACAATTCGGACATATTTATGCAACATGATTTCTTGAATTTTGTGTGTCAATCACAAAATGCACATTATAAATTCAAGAAATTATGGATCTGCTATTTTTAGGTGTCGTAATCTTCCTGTTCTTACTTGCCGTATTTGACCTTTCGGTAGGTGTAAGCAACGATGCTGTCAATTTCCTCACCTCATCAATCGGCTCAAAAGCCGCAAGCTTCAAGACAGTAATGATCGTCGCCGCATCGGGTGTGTTCATCGGAGCCGCCATGAGCAACGGCATGATGGATGTAGCCCGTCACGGCATATTCCGGCCTGAGAATCTCTCATTCTACGATGTCATAACCATATTCATGGCCGTGATGGTAACCGACATAATATTGCTCGACATATTCAACTCCCTCGGGATGCCCACATCGACCACCGTATCGATGGTGTTTGAGCTGCTTGGAGCTACATTTGTCGTCGCACTGTTTAAAATCATGGCTCCCGAAAGTACTCTCGCTATGGGCGACCTGCTCAACACCGAGAAAGCTCTGTCGGTAATCATCGGTATATTCCTGTCGGTTGCCATAGCCTTCATTTTCGGCACGATAGTCCAGTTCTTGACTCGATTGGTATTCACGTTTGAGTATAAGAGTCGTCTTAAATGGAAAATCGCCCTGTTTGGCGGCCTCGCCTGCACTGCCATCGTCTACTTCATGCTCCTGAAGGGCATCAAGGATCTATCGTTCATGACTCCTGAGCTGAAGACATGGATCGACTCCAACACCGCATTGATTCTTCTGATTTCATTCGCGGCCTTCACCGTTATAATGCAGATTCTGCACTGGTGTCATGTCAACGTGCTTAAAGTGGTGGTGTTGCTGGGAACATTCTCTCTTGCAATGGCATTTGCCGGCAACGACCTTGTCAACTTCATAGGCATACCGCTCACCTCGCTCGACTCCTACAATGACTACATGAGCTCGGGAGGCGGCAATCTCCACGGATTCATGATGGACAGCCTCAACAGCTCGGCCAATACACCGCTCTACTTCCTCGTGGGTGCAGGAATGATAATGGTAGTATCGCTTACCACCTCCAAGAAGGCCCGTCAGGTGACGCAGACAACCGTCGGATTAAGCTCACAAAGCCAAGGCGACGAGATGTTTGGCTCGTCACGCCTCGGACGCTCGCTTGTGCGCGGTGCCATAAACACATTCTCATGGATTGACGACCGCCTGCCTCAAGGCCTGAAGCGCGTCATGAGCCGCCGTCTTGACTCGTCAAAGGCCCAGCCCGAGGAGGGTGCGGCATTCGACCTCGTGCGCGGTGCCGTAAACCTGATGCTCGCCGGAATGCTGATTGCCTGGGGTACATCGATGAAGCTTCCACTCTCTACCACATTCGTTACGTTCATGGTGGCAATGGGCACATCGCTCGCCGACAAGGCCTGGGGACGCGAGAGCGCGGTGTTCCGCATAACGGGTGTCATCTCGGTAATCGGCGGTTGGTTCATTACCGCAGGTGTCGCATTCATCGGAGCCGGAATCGTAGTGTGCCTCATGCACCTCGGAGGCGTACCCGTAATGATTGCCGGAGGCATCATAGCGCTCGTGCTTCTCGTGCGCAGCAACATTCGATTCCGCAACAAAGCCAAGGAGTGCAAGGACGACACCCTTTTCCAGACGATACTGAACACAACCGACCGCAACGAGGTGTGGCGACTGCTGCGCATCTACATCAACGACAAGCAGAAGTCGTTTCTGCAATTTGCTTCGGAAGCCTACAGCGACATAACATCGGGATTTGTCAACGACAATGCAAAGCTGCTGTCACGCACCTCCAAATCATTGTCATCTGAAAAGGATGTGTTGAAGTCGACGCGACGCAAAATGACGCTGTGCCTGCGTAACGTTGCTCCCGACACGGCTATTGAGAAGAGCACATGGTTTCACCTGTCCAACAACATGGAGATGGCCATCCTCAACAACCTGCTTCACATAACTGAAGTCTGCAAGGAGCATGTCGACAACAACTTCCGTCCGCTGCCCGACTCTTTCCGTGACCGTTTCAACCCGTTGTGTAAGCAGATTATAGAAGTGTTCAACGACTCCATTGCGGCAATCGACAACGATGATCCCGAGGCAATCGACCGCATACGCCGCCGCTGCGACCGGATAAAGGATGAGCTGTCACTGCGCTCCAAGGATGTCTACCTGCATCTGCGCGAAGGCGATGCCGCCAACCTCACGGTGGCCTATGTCTACCTTAACGTCCTGCAGGAGTCGCGTGAAATCATCTCGTCACTGCGCAAGCTGCTGAGAGCATCGGGCAAGCTGAATCTGCCCCTCGCCCACTACCGCAGCTTCACCCACCCCCAATCATTGGAGCCTCAACGCTCCTGATAACGGGGCTTAGAACCGGCTCTTAGAGTACCGGCGTATGTCGCGCAGTCGGCATCGCCGGTCTACTATTACCGCTATTATGAAGTAAGCCACCGTAAGCGCCCACAGCATAAGGTAAATCGTGGGTATGTCGCCCAGCTTACAGCCGTTCACATCGATGGCAAGGAATCCCTGGACTCCCCATGACGACGGCACGAGGCTGCTTATCGTGAGCCATAAGTCGTTCATTGCGTAACGCGGCCAAGTAAGTCCCGAAACAAATAGGAACAGAACCGATGTGAACACCCACACAAGCATCGAGCTTTCACGCTCGGTGACAAGCGGCTGCATGATGTCGGCCAGGAATATCGAGGCAAGCAACATCGGCAACATGAGCGCGAGATAGTCGATCATGCTGCCTATATGAGGCAGTTCAAACATCAACGGGATATAATGAAGCACATACACGCTCATGGGAATATAGATGGTCATCAGGCAAATGGCGCGGCCTATAAGACGTGCCGATGTGGGAGCCTCGATTGTCAGCGGGTCATATCCGCCGTTACGCCTGCGACGCTCACTGGCACCGCCGTTAAGCATCAGCACACCCAGTATAAGGCTCTGCTGGATAATCAGTATTATGACACCGGGCATGATGAACGATGCAAAGCCCTGCGATGTATCGCCCTCGAAAAATGCATCGGTTCCCACAGTCGTCCCCACGGCATCGGCCATGAAAGCGACAGGCGAGTCGTTCATATCCTCCGTGCGTATGTCACTGCCAAGCTGGAGCGATATATCGGTCATTGCAAACATTATGCTCCTGTAGCGCAGCATAAGGCTCATGTCGCAATATATAGGCAGCACAGCCTGCTCGTTGCGACCCAGACGGCGAGCATAATCTTCGGGAATCACAAGTATTCCGTAACACTTGCGCTCCTTCATCATCGTCCGGGCTTCATTAAGGTCGATGGCATAGTCCACCACCTCGGTGTATTGCGATGCGTTTATCATTCTCACGAGTTGGCGGCTCTCGGCGGTGCGGCTGTTGTCGACAACCACCATGGCCACATTCTCAACCACCTCGGGATTGTAAATGAGTGTGTAAACTATCGGATACATCAATGGCAATGCAAAGAAAAACAGCATCACGCCCAAGTCCTTGCCAACAAGCTTGTACTCGTTGACCCAGACTTTGAACAGACTCCTGAACCAATATTTTATGTCACTAATCATTTTCATAACACTAAGGAACATATACGGGATTCAACGAGTTCTTCTTAAGCTTCCACAAAAGGCCCATCGGGGCAAGCGCGAAAAGTATCAGCACGATATAGTCCCATCGGCAATAGTACACCTCATAGCCGTTAAGCGCCACATTTATATATATGAGGAAGTAATAACGTATAGGAACTATGTAGGAGAATATGCCCACCGCCGGATACATGCTCTCGACAGGGAATGAGAAGGCAGCTATCGAGAACGACAGGATGCCCACAAGCGACAGAATCGACAATGCGAACCTCAGGTTGGGTATCAGGCTTGTTATCATCAGCGCAAACGCCTGCGAAGCAATCACCAGCAGCACCATGGCCCATATCATGCTCCACACATTCCCGTTCAGCGGGAATCCCCAGTAGAAATAAATGAGCGACTGCATGGCAAGACCCACCGAAGTGAATATGATGAACTGCGGCATCAGCTTGCCGAAGAGAGCTATGACAATCGATTGTCCTGCATCGTTCACCCACTTTATTGATGTACCGAGCTTGATCTCCTGTAGTATGGAGAACGCCGTTATCTGGAATATTATAAGCTGAAGAAGGCACGGCAGGAATGAGTTGCTCAGATATATCGAATAGTTAAGCCATGGATTGCCTATGGGGTGTTCCTGCGTCACCACCGGCTGCAACAGATTGTTGACCAGCTCGCCGTCGACACCTGCACTCACGAGCGTGGTCATGGCAATGGCTCCCGATGTCGACACGGCCGTTGTCTTGAATCCCTTGAACGACAGTGTGCCCGGAATGAAATAGGCCATGTTGCAGTAGTAGGTTATGGTCGTCGGGCGACCACCCTCGGCATCGGTCTGGAAATTGCGCGGAATCATGAAGAATCCGTAGACCGTACCCTCCTTCAGTAGCTTCATCGCATCGCCGTAGCTCGAAGGACGGTATTGGATATCGACAAGCTCCGAAGTGTCGAGATTACGCACAACCCGGCGCGACAACGGAGTGTTGTCGAGGTCCACAACCGCCGTCGGCGACTGCAAAGGCAACCCTTTGTTCATCAAGTCAAGGAAAAAGAAGCTCATGCCTATAGGCACCAACACCATTACTATGATGTAGATGGGCCTCCGCGCAAGCTGACGCACTCCTTCGGCTAACGCTCTCTTCACTATCGACCATGAACCTGACATCTTCTTTTACTTATTAAAGGGTTGACAATTATATTGCTTTTTCTACTTCTCAGGCTGAAGATATATTATCGACATGCCGGGACGAAGTTCGGGAATATCCTCGACCGGACGGGCCTTGATCTGGAATGTACGGCTGTCCCAGTCACCGGTAGCCTTGGTCGAACGCCACACGGCGTAGGTGCCCATGTCACGCACGTAGTAAACCTTAGCCTTTGTCTTCTTATTGTCGAGCGCGGGTATCATGATGTCGATCTCCTTGCCTATGGGAAGATTTTTGAGCATCTCCTCACGCACATTGAACGTAACCCACTTGTCCGACAACTTCAACAGGTTCATCACCGGAGCGCCGAGGGCCACAAGCTCACCTTCGTGAGGATAGATTATATCTATCTGTCCGTTGGCGGGAGCGGTCAGATACTGGTCCTGAAGCAACGCCTCAACCTCCATTATCCCTCCCTTGGCAACATCGACCATGGCCGATGCGCTCTCCTTGTCCTCGCGCTGGGCGCCTTCCTTGGCCATCTGATACTGGCTCCGGGCAGCGTTTTCGCCTGCAACGGCTGCCTTGTAGGCGGCTTCGGCCTCATCGCGTTTCTGAGCCGACACCACATCCTGCTTAAACAGCGATTCCATGCGATTGTAGGTCTTTTCCGCAATATTGCGTGCGGCTATCGCCTGCTGCCACAGGTCATAGGCGCTCTGGATTATCTGCGAGCGTGTACCGGCGTCTATCTTGCGGTTCTGGGCCGATGCGGCATCCTTCAATGCCTCGGCTTGATAGAGCTTGGCTTCGGCGAGCGACGAGTGGATGTGCACCAGCGTGTCACCGGCTTTAACATCCTGACCCTCCTGCACATAAAACTCAAGGACACGGCCCGGGAGCTTGCCCGATATACGCACCGAGGTAGCCTCGGCCTGACCTTCGATTATTTCCGATTTGGGCTTCAGGAATAAGAATCCTATCAAAGCCAATAATGCAACTGCGACGACAACGACTATAAGCGTACCCACAAGAGCGCCCTCTTTCTTCGTCTGCAATTGAGTGGTTGGTTGTTGTTCTACGTTTGCCATATTGAGTTGCTATTTTTCAGTATCGTAATATTGTTGATAATCCATTGTTCCGAGCACCTTCGACAGATACACTCTGCACAGGTTCACATCTATTTCAGCGTCCACGTTCTCGGAGTTGGCCTTCAGCCAAGCGGTCTGGGCCTCCATCACATTGTCGACGGTGAGCATTCCCTCCTTAAAGCCAAGCTCGGCCTGACGAAGATTCTCATTGGCTTTTTCAAGATTGGAGCTCGTCATTGTGTAGGTCTTCATGGCTTCACGGGCCTTGAAAGCGGCCTGGCTCACCTGAAGTTCTATCATCTCCTTGGCATCCTCAAGCTGAAGCTTCATCACATTGACCTCGCTCTTTGCGGCCTTATATTTATTGTAATTCCCGCCCCAGTGCCATATAGGTATAGTCACTACGGCTCCAATGGAGAATGCTCCGTTGAAATTTTTCTTGAATCCGTCGTACATGTTTGGGTTGGAGAATGAATAGGCTCCGATCAAAGCCACATTTGGAAGCATCGACGACAGCGCCACCTTGCTTTGCTGCTCCTTTATCTTAACACCGAGTTCAAGGGCGTGAAGATCCTGCCGGCGGGCATATACCTCGCCCATGTCATACATCGTGGCTATAGGCTCAACATCGGGACGCTCCTTGTTCTCGTCCTCGAGGGTCATCACGGTGTTCACCGGAAGTCCGCACAACTGTGCGAGAGCCATGCGCGACAGCACCAGGCCGTTATCCACCTTTACAAGATCGACATTGGCGGCATTGAGCTTCACATCAACCGTCAGCAAGTCGCTCTTGGTGGCCACACCGGCATCCACCATCGCCTTGACATTGCGGTGAAGCGTGTCAAGCAACGCTACATAGCTTGTGGCCAGTTCATACTTCGACTTCAGCGACACCACCTGCCAGTATGCAGCGTCGACGGCATATATGATGTCCTCGGCTCCGCTGTCATGAAGCGAGCGGGCAAGCTCCTCGGCATACTTCGTAATCTTGTTCATGGCCACTATCTTGCCGCCCATATACACAGGCTGCGTCAATGTCACGGCTCCGAAAAACACATTGTGTATGTCGTAAGTCATGGCCTCCTTGGGAAGATAAGCCACCGATGAAGGCACATACTGTCCGTCGGGGCCCTTTATGGGCATTCCCGTTTCAGGATTGGTCACAAGACTGTACTCATACTGCTGGGTGGTCATGTCGAAATTCTTTACGGGGAGAAACTGGTCGGAATCAAAAATCGATATGTCCTTCTGGTTATAGGTATATCCCCCGGCAAAGTCTATCGATGGAAGATAAGCGGCAAAAGCCTCTTTCTTCTGATACCCGGCGGCCTTGATGCGCTCGGCCTGAATGCGCATCTGCTTGTTGTTGGCCACCGCCATTGCACGACATGAGTCAAGCGTCACCACCGATGAACTTGACGGCGGCTCCTGAGCACTTGCCGATAGCGCGGGAAGTGCAATGATTGTGGAGCATAGAATGTATCTAAAAATAGATAGTCGCATAAATATACCCTCGTTTTTTATTTTAAATTCATTTTTAAGGAGAAATCCCGTTGCAAATATAACCTAATTTGTCAGTAAAAAGTTTGTATCAATTTCTCAAAATTCCGTCCATTTTCATTAATAATTGGTCAATTTCCCCGATTGAAACTTCATGTTGCAATATATTATTACCGCATAAGGCATTGTACGGGCTTAACACTCTTTTATTTTCAACTTTTTTACTATTTTTGTATCAAGTGTTATTCTAAATAGTTGCAATATATAGCATAATTAATTCATTTTTATTCATTCACAAGGATATGAACCGATTATACCCGATTCTTATTGCCTTGGCTTCGATGCAGTGCGTCAATGCCAAGGAAGTATTGTCATCGCCCGATGGAAACACAGTAGTGACATTTGACCTTAACGCCACGCAGCAACCCGTCTACTCAATGACCTATAAAGGAGAGGTGATTGTGGCTCCATCGACAATGGGATTTGAGCTTAAGGATGCCGCACCATTGACCACAGGATTCACAGTCGACAAGGTCGACCGCTCGTCAAGCAACACAACCTGGACTCCCGTATGGGGCGAGAACGACAGGATTAGCGACAACTACAACTCGATGACCGTCGACATGACGCAGCACATCGACGGCGAGTCACGCAAAATGAACATAGTGTTCCGTGCCTACAACGACGGTATCGGATTCCGTTACGTATTCCCCGAACAGGCATCGCTGAAGCATTTCACCATTAAGGACGAAAAAACCGATATGGCAATGGGTGGTGACTACACCGCATGGTGGATTCCTGGTGACTACGACACTCAGGAATACGAATATATAAAATCACGCCTTAGCGAAATACGCGCACACTCCGAGGACAATCACATGGGCAACGTGTCGCAGTCGATATTCTCTCCTACCGGCGTGCAGACATCGCTCATGCTCAAGAGCGACTCGGGAACCTACATCAACATCCACGAGGCAGCTCTTGTCGACTATCCCGCAATGCACCTCAACCTCGACGAAGCATCCCTCACGTTCACTTCATGGCTTACTCCTGACCGTAACGGCGACAAGGGTGTAATCAACACTCCGTTCAGCACTCCGTGGCGCGTAATCATGGTGTCGGACAAAGCTACCGACATACTCGCCTCCAACATCATTTACAACTTCAACGAGCCCTGCGCTCTCGACGACACATCGTGGATAAAGCCCGTAAAATACATGGGAGTGTGGTGGGAGATGATCACCGGCAAGAGCTCGTGGGCCTACTGTAACGCCGAAAACTTCGATCTCGCGACATTTGACTACTCAAAGGCAAATCCCAACGGACATCACGGTGCCAACAACGAGAATGTAAGACGATATATCGATTTCGCCGCCGACAACGGCATGGATCAGCTCCTCATCGAAGGTTGGAACATCGGTTGGGAGGACTGGCTCGGAAAGGAAAAGGACTTCGTGTTTGACTTCGTGACCCCCTACCCCGACTTCGACATAGCCGCCCTTAACGACTACGCCCACTCCAAGGGCATAAAGCTGATGATGCACCACGAAACATCAGGCTCCATACCCAACTACGAGCGTCACCTCGACAAAGCCTACGACCTCATGAACAAGTATGGCTACAACTCGGTGAAGAGCGGATATGTGGGCAATATACTTCCAAAAGGTGAAACCCACTACAGCCAGTCGTCGGTCAACCACTACCTCAACGCCGTGAAGAAAGCCGCCGACAAGCACATCATGGTCAATGCACACGAAGCCGTGCGTCCCACCGGACTTGCCCGCACCTATCCCAACCTAATCGGAAATGAAAGCGCAATGGGCACCGAGTACCGCAACATGTCACCGGGACACGTGACGATTCTGCCGTTCACACGACTTAAAGGCGGTCCTATGGACTTCACTCCCGGTATGTTCCGCATGGACATAGGCTCATTTGTGCCCGGCAGCAAGGAGCACAAACGCGCCACCGTGGCCAATCAGCTCGCACTCTATGTCACGATGTACTCTCCGTTACAGATGGCGGCCGACCTTCCCGAGCACTATGCCGAGAAGATGGATGCCTTCCAATTCATAAAGGATGTGCCCGTCGACTGGAGCGAAAGCCGATACATCGACGCCGAGCCCGGCGAATTCATAATCGCCGCACGCAAGGACAAGAACAGCGGCAATTGGTTTGTAGGCGGCGTTACCAACGAGCAGTCGCGCACATTCGACCTTAAACTCGACTTCCTCACTCCCGGAAAGCAGTACAAGGCAACAATATATGCCGATGCTCCCGATGCCGACTGCGTGACCAACCCTGAAGCCTACGTGATAACATCACGCACCGTGACATCAAGCGACATCCTGCCCGTGAAGATGGCCTCGGGCGGAGGTTTTGCCATCTCGATCATGGAACTGTAAACAGCAACAGTTACTATAATCCACACATAGGGGCTGTGTCGTAATCAGTTTACGCCGCAGCCCCTGCTGTTACATTCCATCCACCTTGCACTTTACTAAATTTATTTTTATTTTTTTAGAAATGTGTTAAACCTTTTGAACATGCATCGGTCTAACTAATGTCATGTTTGGCTTAAAAAAGCCTTTTATCCATGCCTAAAAATAACCCTTAATATTTAAATCAATCATTAACAACTACTTACCAATGAAACGAACATGCTTATCGGTTCTGCTTGCTGTATTCATGGCAGGATCAGCGTTTGCTCAATTTGGCAGACAAGTGGACAATGGCCCCAAGAGCCTCAAGGATGCTTACGATGGTTATTTCACCATCGGTGTGGCTGTAAACCAGCGCAACGTATCCGACCCCGCACAAATGGAGCTTATCAAAAAGGAGTTCAACAGCATCACTGCTGAGAACGACATGAAATCGGGTGAATTGCATCCGAAAGAAGGTGTATGGAACTGGGAACGCGCCGACAAGATTGCCGACTTCTGCCGCAAGAACGGAATCAAGCTGCGCGGACACTGCCTCGTATGGCACGCACAGTTCTGCGACTGGATGATGAATGATGAAAAAAGCAACCCCGTGCCCAAGGAAGTGTTCTACGCTCGCCTGCGTGACCACATCCACACAGTGGTTAACCGATATAAGGATGTTGTATATGCATGGGATGTTGTAAACGAAGCAATGTCCGATGCCGGCCGCGGATTCCGAGGTCGTGAACCCAACCCCTACCGCGAGAGCAAGCTCTACAAGCTCTACGGCGACGAGTTCATTGCCAAGGCATTTGAATTTGCCCACGAGGCCGACCCCAACGCCCTTCTTTTCTATAACGACTACAATGCAGCCGTTCCCGCAAAGCGCGACCGCATCTACAACATGGTAAAGAAGATGCAGGCTGCAGGTGTTCCCATCACCGGTATCGGCATGCAGGGCCACTACAACATCTACGGTCCCACACCCGAGGACATCGACTCAGCCCTCACCAAGTATTCGGAACTCGTAAAGCACATCCACATCACCGAGCTTGATGTACGTTGCAACGAGGAGATGGGCGGAAATCTTCAGTTCTCTCGTGGCGAAAACAAAGCCATGGCTCCCTACCTTTCAACTCTTCAGGAGGATCAGTATGCACGCATTTTCCGTGTATTCCGCAAGCACAAAGATGTTATTGACAACGTAACACTCTGGAACCTCTGCGACGGCGACTCTTGGCTGGGTGTAAACAATCATCCCCTTCTCTACGATGAAAACCTCAAGCCCAAGAAAGCTTACTATGCAGTAAAGAACTTCAATCCTGCTCTTGACAACAACGTTCCCAAGGAAGACTTCAAGCCGAGCGAATTGAATCAGCTCGGACAGCAGTATCCCATGGTCAACTCGGAAGGATATGCCCGTTTCCGCATCGACGCTCCCGACGCCAAGTCGGTTATCGTAAGCCTCGGACTCGGTGGACGCGGTGGAACAGTTCTGCATAAGGACAAGGACGGTGTATGGACCGGAACTACCGAAGGCCCCATGGACGAAGGATTCCACTACTACCACTTCACTATCGACGGTGCTACAGTTAACGATCCCGGTGCCAACAACTACTACGGCTCAACCCGTTGGGAGAGCGGTATCGAGATTCCCGCACACGACCGCGACTTCTATGCGGCCAAGAATGTACCTCACGGCAACGTTCAGCAGGTGCTTTTCAACTCTCCCAGCACAGGATTGCAGAAGAGAGCTTTCGTTTACACTCCCGCCGAATACAACAAGAACACCAAGAAGAAATATCCCGTGCTCTATCTGCAGCATGGCTGGGGTGAGGACGAAACAGCATGGTCCAACCAGGGTCACGCCAACCTCATCATGGATAACCTCATTGCCGAAGGCAAGTGCGAGCCGTTTATCATCGTTATGACCTACGGTATGACCAACGAAGCCCGTCACGGAACAATCGGTTCGTTCAATCCCAAGAACTTTGAAACAGTATTGGTTGACGAGTTGATTCCCTACATTGACAGCAACTTCCGCACTATCCCCAACAAGAAGAACCGCGCTATGGCCGGCCTCTCGATGGGTGGTATGGAAACCAAGAACATCACCCTCGCCCGTCCCGAAGTATTTGACTACTACGGACTTTTCAGCGGCGGCACATACTCACCCTCCGACCTCAAGGATGTAAAGCCCCGACTGATATTCACCTCTTGCGGCTCAAAGGAGAATCCCGAAGGCGTCAAGAAGTCGGTTGAGGATCTGAAGGCTGCCGGTTTCAACGCCGTATCTTACGTTTCTGACGGAACAGCTCACGAATTCCTTACATGGCGTCGCAGCCTCAAGGAAATGGCTCCCCTGCTCTTCAAGAAATAAACGAACCCCACCACCACTTTATAGAATGGGACTGTGCCAACTTTGGCACAGCCCCATTTCTTTATACTATCAGCTCTCCTCCATCGACAGCTCAGCGTCAGCGCAAAAGCAGCGTATCGATTCGGGTAAGCGCAAGGATACTGTTATGCGTCCGCAGCCCGACAGCCTATCAGTGTACAAGATGCTTCTGGATGTCAACCGTAGTCTTCTTGCCGTTGACGGTTACTGTAACCTTGCAACCACTGAAAACCGTGAGCCGCTTGAACTGCAGCCTATACACCGCCACACCGGCCACAACATTGCATCTTATGTTCTTGGCACGGTACTCCTTGCCGTTACAGTATAAGACGGCATCGGTTATTTTTGCGTCATCGGGAGCATCGGTATCGGTGAGCATAACATTTGTCGCACCTTTGTTGTCGATACCCTGGAACTTAATTTCAGCCGAAGCTGCGAGTGTGCTCATTACGAGCAATGAAAGCATGATTAATTTTTTCATATTGCAAACTGTTTTGTATTTGATGCCACAAAGTTAAGCGTCATGAACAGTTCTCAGCAATAATCGGAGGCCGGAAATTGTCCTCAATTCACAGCATAAACGGCTGATAATCAACAAGAGGACAAAAGTCCGATTCCTCATTCTATAAATCAACGGGTTATGGTCTACATTTTAGACACGAAAAGCAACCTGTCGGGTGCTCCGGAGTCAAGGATACGCTCCTTCAACCGGCTACGCCTGTTATAAAAGTTCTTTATCTTTATGTCAGTGAATATGCACACCGCACGAGGCGAAAATCCGGCATAGAGATAGGTGAGGAATTTTATGTCACCCGCACTGAGCGACGGTATCTGTTCCCTGACTTTCAATACTATTCCGTCAAGATATGTGTTGACAATATCTTCCAGTTGGGTCACGCTTTTGGAGTCACGTAACGCAAGAATGTGTTTCTCGACTTCATTGTAAAGCGACAGTTTTACTCTATCCGATTCGTTTTTTTCAAAGTATTCGTTACAAAGCATATTTAGAGTATCGAGGCGGCTACCGTAGAGCGCATCTATTTTTGCCTGCAGCTCGCGATTGCGGTCGGAGCGCTCAACGACAAGCAACGACAGCTCCTCAATCTCCTTTCGCTTCCTGACAAACCGTCGGCGCACTACTATACCGACAATCACGCCTGCAACAACGGCCATGCACACGACAATGCCGAGTATTGCCCATGCGTTACGTGAGCTGCGCTTTGTGCTGTCAAGCTCCTTCTCGTAGTCATAACGCAACAGGTCTATAGTTCGCTGCAACTGACCGGCCCTGGATGTGGGACAATATATGACACCGCGATCGGTGGTCAGCAACAGCACATCTTCTTCGTGAAAAGCGTTACTAAAGGGAAAGTCAAGCGAAATATGCCAGCGTGAACTTTTACCCTCAATCTCATCGCCTTGAGCTATCAGCGAAAACGGTTCCAATGGCTCGTTGAGAACACCACCGTTGGTCCACTCCACTTTATAGATCGTGAATGAGGAGTTTGACGATGTTAGGTCAAACAGGATGTTGGTGCGGTCGTTCTCGTTGCATATCCTCCTGAATGTCATTATCAGCTCATCGGCGGTTGTCGTCACACTGTCAAGAAGGGTGTAGGTGACGATATTGGTCGCTCCGGCCGACAATGTCCCGATAACGGCCGACAACGCCGCCGTGACAACCATAACATGACGGATATTTTGCAATATTATATGTCGGCAATCGTAAAACCGCATAATTCCTTGTGAGTGTTATAACAGATCGCTGTCGTAGACGGTGGTGTCGACAATTCCGGCATCGGCAAGTGCCTCACGACGCTCGACGCATGTGCCGCACTTTCCGCAATGGTGTTCCCGTCCCTTATAGCAGGAGTAGGTGGTCGAATAGTCAATGCCAAGCTCCTTACCGCGACGCGCAATGTCGCTCTTTGTGAGTAACGTATAGGGAGCTCTAAGCTCAAGTCGGTCAAATGTGCCTTCGGCGATTGCCTTGCCCATGGCGTCGATAAAACCGGCTCGGCAGTCGGGATATATGGCATGGTCGCCGGCGTGATTGGCAATCATCACCGCTTTCAGGCCTCGGCTCTCGGCAAGTCCGGCGGCCACGGCAAGCATTATGCCGTTGCGAAACGGCACCACCGTCGACTTCATGTTGTCGGCCGTATAATGGCCTTCGGGAATGGCATCGGCTCCACTTAACAGCGAGCTTTCAAAGTAACGCCCCATGAAAGCGAGGTCGATCTCAATCAGTTCTATACCCGTCAGCTTACAATGCAACCGGGCACACTCGGCTTCGCACGCGTTGTGGTTGGAGCCGTAACCGAATGTTACGGCAAGAGCTATGTCGTCGGCATAGTCATGCAGCATCGTCACCGAGTCCATGCCTCCCGACAGCACCATTACAGCATCTTTTTTCATATTTGTTTCAATCTAAAAATCGTTACGAAACGATGCAAGCATACGTGCCTTCACCATATCCTGATGCTCCTCGTCGCCATAGTTGGCAAAGGGATATATCGATATTCCGCCACGGGGAGTGAAGAGCCCTATCACCTCCAGGTAACGCGGATTCATCAGCGCCACGAGATCCTTCATTATTATATTGATGCAATCCTCATGAAAGTCGCCGTGGTTGCGGAAACTGAACAGATAGAGCTTCAGGCTCTTGCTCTCGACCATCTTTTCGCGCGGAATGTAGTTGATGATTATGCGCGCAAAGTCGGGCTGACCGGTCTTGGGGCACAATGAAGTAAACTCGGGGCAGGTGAATGTCACAAGATACTCATTGTCGGGATGCTTGTTGACGAACGTTTCAAGAACTTCGGGAGCATACTCCGAAGGATATTTCGTAGCCTGATTGCCGAGAAGTGTAACTCCCGGCATCTCATTATCAGTGCGTGACATATTATTTGCCTACCTTTATATCAATGACTTTCAATCGTTCACCGGCATCCTTGACCACTGCTCGGTAGTAGTCCTCGGAATATCCGCCATATTCAGGCGATGCACACATTCCCTCGGGAGTGCGCTTGAACACACCCGGCTCGGTTTCGCGCTTGATGTTTCCGTCGATATATTTCACAAGCAGATAATCGCCGAGCTTCTTGAACTCCTTGGTTGAGTGATTGGCCCAAAAATCGGAAAAATTGGACAGCTCCTCACGCTGACGCACATCGGGCAATGTCATCACCTCGGCCTCAACGACCTTGACAGCCGAAGCAATCGAATCCTCAAGACCGTTCTGCACGCGGCGTATGTCGGGTATCATCTGCGAGTAACGGTTATAGGCCTGATTTGCCACGTAGTTATGCACCCAGAATGCGGCATCCCACGACAGGGTGAGCATGTCGCCGTTGCCATGGGCATAGCAGTAAGGCACTTTGGTGACGCAGCAATATATGGGCACATATACGCAAGTGTTGGCATCGTCCACGCCAAACCACAGCACACCCTTCATTGCATCGGGAACATTGTCACGCAGTTGAGCCACGAATGAGAATCCGGTCTGCTGCGTAGCTATAGCGCGCTCATTGGTGTATTCAACATCGTCGACCTTGAATGTCATCGGACGCCAGCGGTAAGGCACCTTGTAGGGACCCGCGCCCACATCCTTAGTCATGTCAAAGGGAGTGTCCTCAAAATGGTCGCGCATAGCCCACTGCATGTTGCGCACATCGACCACCGAGTCGGGCTTCACCCACAGGGGCATCGGCTCGCCCTCGCCGTTCATTATCCAGGGGAGGTACTTGTCCATGCCCTTGGCGTGCTTGTCGAAGAACGACCACACTCGAGCGTCACATCCGCGCAACGCGCCGAAGTCGGTTATGGCGTAGGCCTTGGAGAAGTCGAAGTCCTCGTCCTTGCCGTCGAAGTAACCCTGACTGCGGGCAAAGTCGATGACATCGGGCGAATATAGAGTTTCCTTGTCCTTCAGTGGGAAGGTGTGTATGCGTGCATGATTGGCGTGTCCCGAAATCATTCCGTCGGGGATGCGGCGTGCAACCCACACTGCACCTTTGCTCTTGCCGCCCTTGCCTATCATCTCCATTATCCAGGCCTCCTTGCCGTCGGCTATCGAGAATGACTCGCCGCTGCTGTAGTAACCGTAGTCACGCACAAGGTCGGTCATCACCTTTATGGCCTCGCGTGCGGTCTTGGCACGCTGAAGCGTTATGTATATGAGCGAACCGTAGTCGACGATTCCGGTAGTGTCGACAAGCTCCTCGCGGCCGCCCCATGTGCTTTCGCTTATGGCAAGGCCGTGCTCGTTCATGTTGCCTATGGTTGCATAGGTGTGAGCCACCTCGGGTATTTCGCCAAGATAACGGCCGGTGTCCCACTCGTAGACCTTGCGCATGGCACCCTTGGGGTGATCCTTGGCCGGCTGTGAATACAATTCACCGTATAATGTGTGGGAATCGGCGGCGTAAGTTATCATGACACTGTTGTCGGCTGTCGCGCCTTTGGAGGCGATAAGACTTGTACATGCAAGTGCCGAGCCGATGGCGGCCGCTGCAACCGCCGCTGTTGCTATTACTCTTTTAAGCATAATTCAATTATCGTTTTACATAATCCTCCCTTGCGGGCTATATGCAAAGATAATTCTTTTATGCCTAACAGCCAAACGACAAGCGCCTGCAAAGTGTCAATATTTGATGCCGGCCGAGTCAAGACGGGTGTAGTCGCCGGTATTCAATCCCGCGTCACGCAGCAGCACACCATGATTGCGGTCGTTCAGGAACACCCGCTGAGGCAGAGTGTAGCGCGTGTTAACCACCGACAGCGCGGGATTGAACCACGGAGTGCGTATGTCGGCAAGTTCAAGCGCGGTGTGGAAAAACGACGCGCTCGACGACACGTTTTTGTCGCGGTTTTCAAGAGCTCTCGCCAATACATGGGGATAGGCTTCGATGTAACGACTCGACAGCCACACGATAAACGGCACGTGAAGCTGATAATAGGATGGACGCGGCGACGCATGGAGGAATTTGTTGCTGCCGTCGTCAAACAGGTCCTCGCCGTGGTCGGCCGTATAGAGCAACGCCCCGCGATAGCCCGACCCCTCAATTTCATTCATCAGCATTGTGAGCAAGTCGGCCGTATAGGCTATGGTGTTGTCGTAGGAGTTCAACAGCCTCTGACGCCCTTCGGGGCCTACCTCCTTGATGCGGTCGGGCTTGAAACGCGCATAGTAACGCGGATACCTTTCATTGTATTTGAAGTGCGAGCCGTAGGTGTGCAGCACTATCATCAGTCGTCGTCGGCCCCGTTGCATCTCTTCGGTGACATAGGAGAGCATCTCCATGTCGGGGGTAGAGTCGTCATTTGTTATTTCCTTTACGAATATACAGGTATCGGCCTCACTTCCAAAGAAGTCGATGAAGGAGTGGTTGCGCCTGTGATTGGATATGAACGCGGTGTGAAATCCGGCTTCCTTGAATGCGGTTATCACGCTTTTTACGAAATAGATCGAGTCGCCGAACGACTCCGACGATACGGGCGAAAGGAGCAACGGTACGCTCTTATGCGTGACATTGGACTCGCTCATCGCTTTTCTGAAACCTACAAGGCCATTGGCATCCATGATCCCCGGAGTGGTTTTCCGCTCATATCCGAACAGCTGCCAGTTGTCGGCTCGTGATGTTTCCCCCACAACGAGCACATACACCTCAGGGGCTATGTCGCAGTGCCAGCTTTCGGCGCGGTACTCGAAGTTGCCCGAACTCTTGTCGTAGTTCATCGTGGCCACGGCACGCTGCGTGGCAATCCATGAATTGTAAAGCGCATTGATCGGAAACACCTGATTGTGGGGTACGACAGGCGATCCCGCAAAATATCCCACCCCACACAAAACCGCACCGGTTGAAGCAATCATCAACCCTATGCGTCGGTTGACACAAAGAAATGTTCCCGACACACGCCACTTCTTCACAAGCGCAATGACACCTATAGCAACCAACGGCAGGCTCAACACACACATTACGCCTATAATCGGCCAGAGCCCGTTAAGCAGCTCACCGGCCTCCGATGAGTTGGTCGTAAACAGATTCATCCACATGTCGACCGAAATCACCGAGTTACCGTAAAGATAGAGAAGCACTATCTCAAATGCGGCAAGCAGCAGCACTATGGTAAACCACACGGCACATCGCCCGATCCGGATGGCCGACGACATGATGAGCCAATATAATCCGAAAGGCAACAGCACACTTGCCAATCCCTGAATAAGATCAAGCCCCTCGGTATACCACAATATAAGATTTGGTATGATGGCTATTGCCGGCATACCGAAAAACAGCAGTTTGCTTAATATTGTAGTTGAACGTGTCATAATCGATCCCTCTTTACAGCTCGTTACAATTGTTTTACGAGCCTTTCGATTATGTAACACACAACCCGCCTAAATCGTTCTATGACATCATCAGTAAAGCGTTACCGACAATAGTTTCGAGCCTGTTTCCCGATTTTTAATTCAATATCACAGCAAAGATGCAAAAATATCGTAACTTTGAGCCAAACTAATCCTACAGCTATGAATCGACGGAATTTCCTGAAAGCGGCCGGGCTCGGACTTGTTGCCGCTTCATCCCCTATATCATTGTCGGCATTTGGCTCTCCGACACGCCACACTGCGCGCAGCGGAAAGCTCAACCTTTCATTCAAGCCTTACGAGCTACAGCTGCGTCACTCTTTCAATCTGGCCAAATCGAGCCGCACCACAACCCCCGATGTGCAGGTGCAGATAGAGTATGACGGGCTTATAGGCTACGGTGAAGCGTCGATGCCTCCCTATCTCGGCGAAAGCATCGAGAGCGTAACCAAGTTCCTCGGGCTGCTCGACCTGTCGCAATTTTCCGACCCGTTCCGAATCGAGGAGATACATGAATACATGGACTCCGTGGCTCCCGACAATCGCGCGGCAAAGGCTTCAGTCGATATAGCTCTGCACGACCTTACGGGCAAAATAATGCAGCAGCCGTGGTATAAGGTATGGGGACTCAACCCCGACAAGGCTCCCGACACCTCATTCACTATCGGCATCGACACCGCCGAGGTTGTACGCCAAAAGGTGGATGAAGCCTCGCCCTACAATGTGCTTAAGGTAAAAATTGGACTTGACAACGACCGCGAACTTGTTGATGTGATTCGTTCAAAGACCGACCGTCCGATATGCGTCGATGCAAATCAGGGGTGGGACGACAAGTACCGGGCACTTGAAATGTGCAACTGGCTCGCCGAGCGCAACTGTCTTTTCGTAGAGCAGCCCATGCCTAAGGAGATGATCGATGAAACCGCATGGCTGCGCGAGCGAAGCCCGCTGCCAATCATTGCCGACGAGTTTCTGCAGCGCCTACCCGATGTGGCTCGCGCGGCAGGTGCCTACGACGGCATAAATATAAAGCTGATGAAGAGCACGGGAATGCACGAAGCCTACAAAATGGCCGTTCTGGCTCGCGCAATGGGAATGAAGGTGATGCTCGGGTGCATGACCGAAACTTCGTGTGGAGTATCGGCGGCCTCACAGCTGGCACCGATGGTCGACTGGGCCGACCTTGACGGTAACCTGCTCATAACCAACGACTGCTTCGACGGAATGAAAATCGTCGAAGGTAAAGTCACAATACCCCGTGACCGTCCCGGCATCGGTGTGCTTCCCAAAATGCAAGGGTAGCAATCCATCGGCAATATCCGAGATACACAAGCGATTTACAAGGCTCAAAACAAACTTGTAAAATCGCTTGTTTTCATTTAAAAACGTAATTGTTATGGATATTGTGATATATGCCGGCCTGGCCATCGATATAATAGGAGCCATATTGCTGATGATATGGTCGATGAAGTACCGCAATGAATTCAAGTCAGCCGAGAGAATGCCCATGGTGAAGGAGGAGCTTAAAGCTGAGTGGCTGAAGAAGAGGGCAATCGGCTTCGGCATGATAATCGCCGGCACAATCATCACCGTAATCGGCTGCTACATCTAATAATGCGAGGTTATTGGGCAGCTAACGCAGCCCTCCTTTTTATTGCGCGATACCCCATACACTATACCCGTGCTGCGGACGCCTAACAGCGTCCTTGCGCGGGCCTAACATTATTAAGCGGCTCTGCAGCTTTGCGCTAACGCGGGGATTTGCGGGTGTTGGATTAGCGACGGTGCTTATGGCGGTTGCAGCGGCGCGACCGGTGAGCGATGAGCTTTTCAAGCGTGCTTTTGCCCGGTTGGCCGCTTGGCACCGTTGCCGGGACAGGAGATGCCGATTCCGGTTGCTTAACCACTTTCACAGGGTCAGACTGCACTGCGGTCTTAGGTTGCATTGCGGGCTTGGGCTGCGCCGAAATGTTGCGGACTATCGAGGGCCTTTGCTCGGTCACTTGGCGGCGGGATTGTGACGCGGCCTTGCGCTCGCGGGCGAGGCGGCGAAGCTCACGGGCACGATAGCGGCGGCGTATCGTGGGCATGATGAGCATGAAGATGGCGCGGGGCACGCCCTCCGAAACTTCAATTACCGTCAAGTCGCGCTGATAGGCCTCGATTGCGGCGCATATCTCGTCGCGGTAATGCTTGGGAAGGCGGTCGACTGCATCCTTCCACTCCTGATCAAACTTCAATCCCCGGCCTCGGCGGACATGTACTTTCGATGTATTTTCCATAGTTACTTTTTTCCTGCAAATATAGTGCGCCGAAACCCCCGATTTCACCCCATAATGTCGCGAAGTGCAATTCCTTGCTTACATGGCGTGAGCTTCACGACATGGCTTGTGTTGTGGCACGAAGACAAAATCCGACCTATAAAAGAGCGTTACGGTAGGGGTATAAAAAAAATTATTTGTCTCACGACAAATAATCTCCTTAACCTTAAATCTAATACCATGAAAAACACATTGCAAAGGTAATGCTTTTTATGTTATAAAACATAGTTTTCGGAATAAAAATCGCTATGTTTCACAATTTTTAACAATATAAGTAGAATCCTATTGCCGCATAAGAGAGCAGTAATATGCATAAAAGGATGACGCTCAACTCTTTACGTTGAGCATAGCATTTATAGGCATAATATCCCGACAATATCGCATAAATCGGGAATATCACGGTCATAAGCCATTTTGTGCTATCCTCGTCGGCCGGATCAAGCGATGTCATGACAAACGGCCATGAAAAAAGCGGCAACATCATCACGATTATGACGATTATGAACCACAGCGGCGGACGATTGTAATTGTCGGTACTCATTTCTTCAATTTTTTATTAGCTTCCTTTTCCTCGGCCTGCTCCTTACGGTAAGCCTCAACTGTGGCCTTTATGCCCCGCTCAAGATCAAATTGCGGATTGAAACCGAAATCGGCCACTGCATCCGACACATCGACATTCCAGTTGCGCTGCTTCATAATCCTATACTTGTCGGAGTTGAGCGTCGACGGCTTCATCTTGGCAACGCCATACTTCTCGGCGACTATCGAGGCAATCTTGACGGCCCACAGCGGCAATCTCACGGGAATCACCCACTTCTTGTCAAGCTCACGCGCAACGATGCGGCGGAACTGGCTCTGCGTATAGGCTTTAGGCTCGCTTATGAGGTAGGATTTCCCGGTCTTGCCACGCTGCAGCGCGTCAAACACCGCCGCAGCCAGGTCGCTTACATAAATAAATGTAAGCATCTGCTTGCGATAGCCCACACCGAAATCCCAATGACGGTCGATGCTCTTTATCATCATCAGATAGTCGCGCTCGTGAGGGCCGTAAACGCCTGTGGGCCTGAATATAATCCACGGAAAGTCGGGAGTCATGGCCAAGAACGTTTCACTCTTCACCTTCGACAGCCCGTAACGTGTATTGGGATTGGGAATGTCACGTGAAGTATAAGGCGCATATCCCTTTTCATCACCGGGGCCGAGAGCACTGAGGCTGCTCATATAAAGGAACCGTTCAGGCACCTTGTCAATGGCCTTGAGAGTTTCAACCACGCTTTTAAGATACATATAGTTGATACGGTTGAAGTCGAAGTAGTTGGTCACCTTGGTCGCTCCGAGATTATATACAATCCAATCCCACTTTTCACCGGCAGGAAGTGCTTCGGAAAGAGCCTGTTGCATCTGAACCGAATCGTCATAGTCAAGAACAACAAACTGCAACCTCGGATCGTCGAGAAACCTGCGTGAAGTTGATTCACGCACAGCCACCCATGTTTCGTAACCGCGCCTCAAGCTCTCGGCGGCAATAAAACCGCCGATGAAACCTCCGGCACCTATAATCAATACTCGTTTCATAATTGCAAAGATACGAATAAGTTGAGAGCAATGCCAAATTTATTTGAGCATTGCCTAACATGAGTATCTTGGGCGAAGCCATCGATACGAATAAGTTGAGAGCAAAAGTAAAATTATCAGAAAAACAACATTACATAACAGTCATAAGCAAACAAAATCGACACGACTATGTTATGAATATAGAACAATCAGCAATAACCATATTAATATCAACATAAAAACATTTTGTTCTATGAGCTTTTTAACAAATGAAAAACTGACCATTGTCGGAGCTGCCGGAATGATCGGTTCCAACATGGCACAAACAGCGGCAATGATGCGACTCACTCCCAACATATGCCTATACGACCCCTTTGAACCGGCTCTTAAAGGTGTAGCCGAGGAGCTTTACCACTGTGGTTTTGAAGGAATGAACATAACCTACACATCAGACATCAAAGAGGCACTCACCGGAGCATCCTACATCGTATCGTCGGGCGGTGCCGCCCGTAAAGCCGGAATGACCCGCGAGGACCTTCTGAAGGGCAATGCCGAAATCGCAGCACAGTTTGGAAAGGATGTGCGCGCTTATTGTCCCGATGTAAAACACATCGTAGTCATATTCAACCCCGCCGACATAACCGGACTTATCACTCTGTTATACTCGGGACTCAAACCCTCGCAAGTAACCACTCTCGCAGCACTCGACAGCACCCGACTACGCAGTGAATTGTCGAAGTACTTCAAGATTCCCGCCGACGACATAGTAAACGCCCGCACCTACGGCGGTCACGGCGAACAGATGGCAGTGTTTGCCTCCACGACAACCGTCAACGGCAAGCCTCTAACTGAAATCATAGGCACCGAAGCCCTGCCCGAAAAGGAGTGGGAGGAGATGAAGGTGCGTGTGATACAGGGAGGAAAGAACATCATCGATCTTAGAGGAAGGTCGTCGTTCCAAAGCCCGGCCTACCTGTCGATAGAGATGATTGCCGCCGCGATGGGCGGAAAGCCTTTCCGCTGGCCTGCAGGAACCTATGTAAACGACGCCAAGTATCATCATATAATGATGGCCATGGAAACTACCATCAGCAAGGACGGCGTCAAGTGCAAGGAGATTACAGGAACACGCGAAGAGCAGGATGAGATGGAAAAGAGCTACCAGCACTTGTGCAAGCTCCGTGACGAGATAATCGAAATGGGCATTATTCCTCCCATCAAGGACTGGCATAAACTCAACAAATACGTTGACGAATCCACCGACAAATAAAATAATTACATAAGATGCTTCATAACGAGGAGGCCTGCGCAAGTCAAAAGATGCGCAGGCCTCCTTTATTTCATTAGCCCCATATCACTCTATATCCTGAGAGTGTAGAGTCGCGAGCAATCGAAGCGCGGAAGCGCTACGAGCTGTATGTCGGCGCCTATGTCGTCGGGCGAATCCATTCCGCCGCCCACCTTCAGGCCGATATTCTCCAACGCCGTGCGCGACTCGTTGAGCGCAATCTCGGGAGTGTTGTTGTCGTGACTAAGGTGACACAGGAACACATAGGACAATCTATCGGTATAAATCGACGCGAGATACTCGGCCGTCATGCGGTTGTCAAGATGTCCGTTGACGTTCATTATGCGCGCCTTCAGATACTCGGGATAGGGGCCGAACCTAAGCATATTGAGGTCGTAGTTGCTTTCAATCATCAGGTAGTCAGCCCGGCACATATAGTAGTCGGCGCGTTCCGATATGCATCCGAGATCGGTGGCAAATGCAAACGCCCTGTTGTCGTGCTCGACATAGAATCCGGCATTGTCGCTGCCGTCGTGCATCACTTCAAAGGCTGTGAATGTGAAGTTATCGACAGTAAACGGAATCTCCTTGTAGATATTGACCTGATAGTCCATTATGCGTCGCGACACGCTGTGACGGCGCAATATGCCCGAAAGGGTGCGCGGCGTGCAGTAGAGCCTTATGTGACGATATTTGCGCACGATTGAGTAAGCGTAGCGCATGTGGTCGCTGTGGTCGTGGGTTATGCATATACCCTTCACGTGGTTCATGTCGAGGCCATACTCATTAAGTCCGCGCTCGATGCGCTTGCAATCGACCCCTGCATCGATCAGGAATCCAGAACGCGCATCGCCTATGTAGGCGCAGTTGCCGCTGCTTCCGCTGCCGAATGACATGAACACAATCTTGTTGGGTACAGGCTTGACCACTACCGGGCCGAGCGGGTCGCCGTCGACCTTTACTTCAGCCTGGCCACCGGTCAGTCCTGCAAGCCTGGCATGTCGTTCTATATCGGGATGCACCGGCATCGACGACTCAAAGTCGTCAAAAAGGCCTGGCATATCATGTGATGAAAAATTGATGCGTTTCGCCATAGTTATTTGTAGAGCAAGAAAATGGTTGGAATCTTATCATAGTTATATGTGGCCCGGGCCCACTTGGACAGCGGCTGAGTGATTATGCTCTGCCGGGAGCAAGTGATGTCGGATGCGACACAAAGCAACAGCGATTGCGGCAGCGTGCGTGACAGCTCGGCAATCAGCTTGTTGTTGCGGTAGGGAGTTTCGATGAAAATCTGAGTCTGATTCTCCCTCATGATACGACGCTCCATTTCATGCATTTTGGCGGTACGCGCCGACTGGTCGATGGGCAGATAACCGTTGAACGTAAAGCTCTGACCGTTAAAACCGGAACCCATCAACGACAGCAGAATACTTGAAGGGCCTACAAGCGGAACCACACGATAACCTCGACGCTGGGCAATAGCCACCACATCGGCACCCGGGTCGGCAACGGCCGGACATCCGGCTTCGGAAATCACGCCAATGTCGTGCCCCTCCTCGGCAGGACCAAGCAAAGCTGGAATCTGCTCGGAAGCCGTGTGCTGATTCAGCTCGCTGAAATGGAGCGAATCAATGTCAATGGAACGGTCGCATGCCTTCAGGAATCTTCGCGCCGAGCGCACATTCTCGACAATAAAGTAGCTTACGCGGTGAATCACCTCCAGATTGTAGGAGGGAAGCACACGGTCAACGGGCGAATCGCCAAGCGTAACGGGAATAAGATAGATTGTCGGAATGTCCCGGTCCATAATACAAATTGATTTATAATTTGCAAATTTACCTATTAAACTCCATTCCACACACTTAATAATTGCAAAAAAGCGATTATGTCGTAAATTATTACAAATCAGTAGCCATTGTCGCCAAAAAGAGCGACGACATCGATGATGCCGTCGCTCCGATATTAGAATTCCAATTTTTACCTTTTCAAGAGCTGATTTTATTCACCCTTCACTTCACCTCCGAGCCAAGTAGAGTAAATGAGCTTGAAGTCGGCCTTTCCGGTCACCTCATAGCGTACAGTGTCGTTGACATTGCCGCTCTGTCCATCATAAGCCGATGAACCGTAGTAGGTCACGTAATCAATCTCGTAAACAATAGGCTGGGTGTAGCCGTCGATCAAGTTGGCCTCGGGATAGAGAGCCTTCAAGGTAGCCGGCATGGTGACATAGAGGAAGTTTTCGCGCATCTTGGGAATAACCACGCTCTGGGTCATGTCGGGCCACATGCTTGAAGCATACTTCTCAACCTGCGATATGTCATGGTTGACATTGCAGTAGTAAGCCGAACATCCCGAGAAGAATTCCGAATTGCCACGGTCGATATAGCCTTCGCCCTCGTTAGCCTTAACCCAGTCTACAGTAGTCTGATAGAAGGTGAGTCCGGGTTCCGACTGACGGACATTGGGAATCGATATGGTGACATTGGGATTGAACATCCAAGAGCCCTTGGTCTTTACATACTGCTCGGTAACAACATCCACATTGGTGTTCATCACCCACTCGCTGCCGTTGTAGGTAAGCTCCTTGCAACGCACTGTAGTGCTCTTGTCGGAGCCGTAGTACTTGTAGGCGACATACTTCACATCGTCGGCCAACGCATAGGGGAACTTGTTTTTCAGGAATACGGGGAGCAATGTTTCAGGGAGTGTTCCCGAGAGGTTGCCATACTTCTGGCCCATTGCAATATAGTCGTCGTTGGTGAGCGTAACTACATTTGAAGCCAAGCTCCAAGCCGAGCCATTGTAAGTGTACAATGAGTTGGCGGGAACTGACTCAACAGGAGTCGGAGCGGGAACATAGGGGTTGTCCTCGGCCATGGGAGCGGTAGCAGTACCGTTAACCGAAGTGATGATGAAGTTAAGATAGGTGGGCTCGCCGGTATTTCGGTCGAGATTCACCGACATCATGTAGCCGGTTATCACAGCATCCTCGCCCTTGGTGAACAGAGCCTTGGTAGCTTCGGTGGGCTGATAAGCGCTGCACTTTGTTTCGGCGCCTTCTACTACAAAGTTGGTGTAGTTGCCGGTAGAAATGACATTGGCAGTGAACTTGACATATATGCCCATCTTTCCTTTTCCTTCCTTGTTGGCAGCTACAAACTCATCGCGATAGGTGTTCATTGCAGCTCCGTCAAGCTCGATGGGAGCGGGATAGCCATAGATTTCGCTACCCACGACATTTTCGCTAATTATCGACATCTGCAGGCCGCCGTTGTACTTCGAGCCGGTGCCGTTCAATGCAATCATCTGACCTATCTTATAATTGTCGGCCACGAAGTCGCGTCCAACATACACGAGCAGGCTTCCGGAGTCGTCGCTCAATATGTATCCCTGGGCACATATAGCGGTAACAAAGCCCTGAACATTGTAGGTTTCACCTATCTTGACATCCTTGATGGGAGTGATTACACCGTTCTCAAAGTCGGGCTCAACCTCAGCCTCATTATAGGAAATCAATACGTAGTCGCCTGAAACAGCCTCAGGGAAACGCTGCGACAGCAGTCGAGGCAGATAGCTTGAAGCGGGACGCTCGGGGGTGAAAGCCTTGGCATAGGCAGAGGTACTTCCCCACACTTCCTTGTATTCGTCGTCGGACACGGTAGCCATCTCGGCGGCATCGACCTGAGTGATAAGCTCGGGCACAGCCTGAGCCTGCTTGTAGGTAAGATTTATAGCCGAACCGTCGTTAAGAGCGAAGTAAGGGAAGAGGATTGAATCCATGTAGGCGGGAAGGTAATCCTTTGCGGGGATTTCATCGGTAAAGTAACCGTTGCTGCCTACTGCCGACAGCTGCTTGCTCAAGCCCTTAGACTTAGCCAACGCAACATTCGCAGGATTAGCTGCTACATTCTTATAATCGTCGGCAGTGAGCGTATAGTCCAAAGTTTCCACGTTAGAGCTTACGGGAGGCACTTCAAAGCCGTCGAGATAATCCTCATTCCAGGAGTTTTCCGAACAACCAGCAAGTGCGACTACGGCTGCGCCGATAATCATGCTCTTGAATATATTGTTATATTTCATTGTTGTTTCGCAATTATATATTAGAAATTAATTCTCATACGAACGGTATAGGTGCGGCCGAATGAATAGAATACGCTGTAGGCCTCCTGCCATGTTCCGTTTGAGGTGGTAGGAGTCTGGGCATCCATAATATAGTTATAGTTGAACAAGTTGTAAACATTGCCATAAAGAGTGGCATTGACATTTCCAATCTTGAAACGATAACTTGCATTGAGGTCAAGCTGCTGTCCCCAGGGAATTTGCCAAAGGTCGTTGACATTGATGGCCTTTGTTCCGAGCGAAGAGGGCGAAATGTAGAAGTCGCTGTAGTTGCGGGCATTCATCACCCAGTCACCGCCGATGCGGAATCCCTTGAAGGGAAGGAAAGTCAATGAAAGCGAACCGGTGGTCTGAGCCGAACCGCCCACCTTCACACCCTTCTGGTTGAGGGTCGACTTCAAGTGGTTTTCGGCACCGATACCGTCGGCAAGAGCACCATCGGTAAGATTCTGGATAGGCGGTCCAAGCTGATTGTAGAAGTAACCGTTGGCATTGCTGTCCCAAATCCAGTCACCCCATGAAATCATACCTTCGACATTCAACCATCTTACAGGAATCCAGTTGAAGTTCATCTCTATACCCATGTGACGAGCGTCGACACCGGTCATGTTCATATAGAAAGTACCGTCGGCGCGAGAGAACTCACCACGGCGTGACAATCCGCTGCGGTCCATCCACTTTGTCCAATAGGCATTGACGCTTATAGCGAATGTTCGTGAGTTGTAACCATAACCGATTTCGTAGGACATTACCTTTTCGTTTACGGCATCCTTGTTGATGGCGTTGGAGTTGGTCGAGTTAAGGAACGCACCGCCCGAGAAGAACGGGGCGCGGCTGATGTAGCCCAGGTTGGCGAATACGTTGTGTTTCTCGTTGATGTTGTAGTTGGCACCGCCCTTGACCGTGTAACCGATGAAGTTCACGTGCTCGGACTCGGCGTGTGCGGCGTCGTAGTAGAAGCGGTCGTAGCGCCAGTAGCCGGTGTTGGAAACCGAACCCGATACGAAGGCGTTGAGGTTTTTCTTCGTCCACTCCAGCTGGGCGAATACGCCTTCCTGGTGTACGTGGCCGTCGTAGTCGCGGTAAACCTTGTCGCCGACCTGCAGTTTTTCATACACCCAGTTGGGGTCGGCCGCGGCGGCGTTCTGCTCGGGCTTGACGTTGGCGCGGCTGCTGTCGTCGATGAAATACTTGCCGTCGTAGAGGTCGATGATCTCGTTGTTGTGCTCGCCGATGTAGTAGCGCACGTCGATACCGGCCGACAGTTCGAGCGACTTGGAGATTTGGTTGGTGTAGGTCGAGAGCAGTCCGTACCACATGTGGTTGTTGTTGCTCTTCGACATGATCATGCGCGAACCGTCGGGGCTGGCGGCGTTCATCTCCTGGATCTTGTCGTAGGCGAACGTGCCGTCGGGGTTGCGGAAGGTGGTGTTCAGCACGCCGTAGTTGGTACCTTTCCACATGTTGCGGTCTGCCGAGGTGCGGCCCTGGCCCGAGTAGCCGCTGCCGCGTCCGATCGACATGTAGAGCGCCGTCGAGAGCGACGACTTGTAGTCGATCTGCCACTGGTGGTTCAGCGAGATCTGGGGCTTGTGGTATTCGTTGAACTGCGAGTAGCGCTGCCTGCCGTTCTTGTCGAAACCGTACTCGGCGTTGTAGCGGT
>ENA-ORKV01000584-ORKV01000584.1-human-gut-metagenome-genome-assembly--contig:-NODE-584-length-42592-cov-4.435352_pt1 | contig 42592 bp, 43 predicted proteins | sample MGYA00243058_ERZ508805 | MGnify/ENA primary metagenome ERZ508805 (study PRJEB26277, sample SAMN04329770) | human gut metagenome | biome: human-associated habitat | host: Homo sapiens | place: USA... | reverse complement strand
TCGTGATGGGCGTCAACAATACAACCTATGACACCAGCATGAACTTTGTCTCCAACGCCTCCTGCACCACCAACTGCCTGGCCCCCATCGCCAAGGTCCTGCACGATAATTTCGGCATCACCGACGGCCTGATGACCACCGTTCACTCCGTCACCGCCACCCAGAAGACCGTTGACGGTCCCTCCAAGAAGGACTGGAGAGGCGGACGCGGAATCCTCGAAAACATGATTCCGTCCTCCACCGGTGCTGCGAAGGCTGTCGGCAAGGTTCTGCCCGAACTCTGCCTCGCCAGCGCACCCGCCCGGAAATTCTTCCGCACGCAGGTGCGTCAGGCGTCGTCTCCGCTCCGCTTCGAGCACGCGAATTTCGGGCTTTGCATGTCCGCCGCCCACTTGGAACGGCCCAACAAAAAGGAGCTTGAACATCTCGACCTCGAAGACCGGATCGCGTTTTATGTCTGGGGCAACCGGCAGTTATTGAAGAACGGCCACTGGCTGACGATGCACTGCGACTGCGGCCAATTCGCCGACTCGGTCAGCGCCGCGAACCTCGCCCGCCGCCCCCGCCCGCTGCCGGACAGCGAATAACGCGGGAGGGGGCGAGAGCCTCCGGCGGCCGGGGGCGCTTCGCCCCCCGGTCCCCCAGACCGGCAAGGTGCCGGTGCCGGGTACGGTTTTGAATTTTTACACAGTAAAAATTCAAAACCGGGGTATTTAAAAGACGGGGATAGCAATGCAATAAGGTCGTCAGGTGATCTTGGAATGCGGAAGTCCGAAAGGTTTGTCCGGCAAAGCCGGATAAGTTTCAGCTCCGCTTTCCAATTACACATGACATTTAATAAAACAACGGTTTAAAATTGTTAACGACAATAAAATAAAAGATATAAATGCTTTACTTACAGCTTTTGAATCAAGAAATGAATTACTTAATGAAGAAATCAAGCAAAATGAAGAAGCAATTAAAGAAATGAAAAAGGAACTTTCTCTCATACTGGAAGATGAAGAAGAACATAAACTAAAAATGGTAGGATAAATACCATTTTTTTTAATATTATTTCCTATTATGTGTTATAATGTTACTAGGTGGTTAAAATGAAAAAGGAAGTAAAAAAATTTGAAACAAAAGAAATTAAAAAATCTAAATATATGAATGATGATGTAAGTAAAATTATAAGTTTTATTATAGTTTTAGTAATAGTTGGTTTATTTATTGGAACATTATTTTTTATAAATGGAAAATATGTTACAAAAGATGAGTTTCAAGATAATAAAACTACAGAAAGTGTTACAATTGATCAAAAATTAGTAACTTTAGATGGTATTTTTAAAGTTAGTAAAAATGAATATTATGTTCTTGCTTATAGCTTAAAAGATACAAAAGTTGGTTCAACACTAACAAGTTTAAAAAATAGTTATTCTGGTGATATATTTGTTGCTAATTTAGATGAAACAGTTAATAAAAATCATTATGATACAACTAAAGAAGAAAAAGTAAATGTAAAAAATATTAAAGAATTGAACATAACAAAACCAACACTTATTAAAATTAAAGATAAAAAAATAATATCTTATACAACTGATATTGATGAAATGATTAATCTTCTTTCTAAAAAGGCTTAATTAAGTCTTTTTTTAGGAGGGTTTATGAATAAGATACGAAAAATATTTAAAATAAAAAACAAAAATACAACTTATACTTTTAAAGAACTATTAATAGTTACCATATTTGTTACTTTAATTATTAGTACTATAACTGGGTTTGTAGTTTATAAAGTTATATCTAGTAATGAACTTATAAAGTTAGAGTCATCTTATAATAAAATTAAAAATGAATACTATAGTGATATTAATAAAGAAGAATTAGAAAATGCAGCTATAGATGGAATGATGAAATATCTAAATGAAAAATATTCTTTATTTATGGATCAAGAAGAAACATCTTCTTTAAATAATAAATTAGAGGGAAATTATGATGGTATAGGAATTGAGATAGGTATTATAAATTCAAAAATAATGGTGCTAAATGTTTATGATAATACTCCTGCAAGTATAGCAGGTTTAAAGATAAATGATGAGCTTATTAAAGTAGAAGATTTAGTTATTGACGAATCTACATCATTAAAAGATGTTACTAATTTAATAAAAAATAAAAAATCTGTTAGGTTATCAATAAAAAGAGATAATGAAGTAAAAGAATTTAATATTAATATTAAAAAGATAGAAAAACCAGTAGTTACTAAAAAGATATTCGAAAAAAATAATAAAAAGGTTGGCTATATTTATCTTTCAACTTTTAGTGAGAATGCTGGAACTCAAGTAAAAGAGACATTAAAAAAATTAGATAAGGAAAATATTGATAGTTTGATATTTGATGTAAGAAGCAATACTGGCGGTTATTTAACAAGTGTAACTGAAATTTTAAATTTATTCTTAAAAAAGGGTCATTTAATGTATTCATTAGAAGAAAAAGATAAAAAGAAAATGTATTATGATACAACAAAAGAAGAGTATGATAAAGATGTAGTTGTTTTAATTGATAGAAAAACCGCTTCAGCATCAGAAATACTTGCATCTTCTTTAAAAGAAAGTTATGGAGCAACCATTGTTGGAACAACTTCTTATGGTAAAGGTAAAGTTCAAAATACTTATAAATTATCAAAGGATACAATGTTAAAGTATACAACTGCTAAATGGTATACTCCTAGTGGAAATTCAATTGATGAAGTAGGAATTACACCTGGAATATATGTTACTTTGGGTAAAGAATATGTTTTAAATCCTAGTGATGAAACTGATACCCAACTACAAAAAGCAGTAGATTTATTGACACAATAATGTAAAATGTGTCAATTTTTTTGCTTTTCGACACATATTGACAAAACTTGACGTAAATTGACAAAATTTGCTCTTTATCTTTACATATTTTTATACTATAATGTTTCTAGCAGTTGAATAATTATTAGAAAAAGGAGATATTATGGCGATACGTGTAATGATGATTGATGAAGATATCAATCAAATAAATGCAGTAGAGAAGTATTTCAGTAGTTCTAGTAGTGTAAATGTTGTAAAAATAATTAGTAATAAGGAAGAAGCATTAAATTCATTAAATGAAGATTATGATGTTTTAGTAGTTAACTTATTATTAAGTGGTTGTTTATGTAATCTAATTCTTGCAAAAATGAAAGAAATGGGAATTAGCAAAAAAGTAATTATTACAAGTGAATTTGTAAGCCCTGATATGATGAATAGCTTGAATGATTACACATTAAATTATTTATTAAAGAAACCTTATTCATGTAATGAACTTGAAAGAGTTATTGCATCAATTTATGTTAAAGAAGAAAAACATATAGATAAAAAACTTAAATTAAAAATTACAGATATGTTACATAATTTAGGAATACCTTCTAATATAAAAGGGTATACTTATATAAGAGATGGAATAGAAATGATGTATAATGATACTTCTCTTATGGGAGCAATTACTAAAGAACTATATCCTAAACTTGCAAGAAGTTATGATACAACATCTTCAAGAGTAGAAAGAGCAATTAGACATGCAATTGAAATTTCTTGGAGTAGAGGAGATTATGACCTTATGGAAGAATTATTTGGTAATTCAGTTGACTGTGATAAGTCAAAACCTACTAATGGAGAATTTATTGTAACATTAGCTGATAGATTAAAATTAGAAAGTAAGTATGTATAATATTAGTTAAATATCCTCATATAATTAATAGGAGGATATTTTTTTATGAATGATAATTTTAATTATGAAGTAAAAAAAATATTAAAGAATGCAGAAAAAGAATGTATGAATTTAAAACATCCTTATGTTGGAACAGAACATTTACTTTTAAGCTTACTTAAAAATAAAGATGTATTAGAAGTAGCTTCTCATTATGGATTAACATATGAAATATTTAGAGATGAACTTATTAATATAGTAGGTCTTTCAAATAAAAAAAGTGAAGTAATATTATATACACCTCTTTTAAGAATGGTTATTGAAATGAGCGCTAAAGAAGAAAATGTTACTGCTAAAAACATAATGAAAAATTTACTTTCAAGTGATGATGGAATTGCTTTAAGACTTCTCATGGGTTTAAATATTGATATTGAAAGTATGTATAAAGAATTAAGTGAAGATGATATAAGTGAATTAAACGTTATTGGGGAACAAATAAAAAGTGATAATATTTTAATTGGAAGAGATAAAGAGATAAATGAAATAATTCAAATTCTTTTAAGAAAAAATAAAAATAATCCAATATTAATAGGTGAAGCTGGTGTTGGAAAATCAGCAATAGTTGAAGAACTATCAAGAAGAATTGATAGTAATCTTGTACCACCTAAGTTAAAAGGTAAAAAAATTATTTCTCTTGATATGGCTAGTATGCTTTCAAATACTAAATATAGAGGAGAATTTGAAACAAGACTTAATAACATAATAAAAGAAGTTAAAAAGAATAAAAATATTATTCTATTTATAGATGAAATACATACAATTGTTAAAACGGGTGGTGGAGAAGGTAGCATTGATGCAGCTAATATTTTAAAACCATATCTTGCTAATGATAAAATAAAAATTATAGGTGCAACAACTACTTATGAATACGAGAAATTTATATCTCCTGATAAAGCATTAAAAAGAAGATTTCAAAGTGTTATGGTTGTTGAACCTAATGAATTAGAAACAAAAAATATTTTATTAGGCGTAAAAAAAATATACGAAGATTTTCATAATGTTAAAATAACTGAAAGCAATATAGATTATATTGTAAGTCTTGCTAATAAATATATTTATACAAATCATAATCCTGATAAATCATTAGATGTACTTGATATGGTTGCATCTAAAGTAAATATGGAAAGTGAATTACAAGAAAATAGTTTTAAATGTAATGAATATTTAAACAATAAAGATTATAAAAATGCTTACTATTTAAGAAAAAATAACAAAAAGAAATTGACTATAAAAAATAAAGATATAGAAGAAACAATTATGTCGATAACAGGTATTAATTTAATTAAACAAAAAGATATTGATAATTTATGTCATATTTTAAATAATAGATTTGGAATTAATAATATGAATAGGATTTTTGAAAATAGGTTAAATAGTAATAAAGTTTTAAGTTTTACTTTAAAAGGTAAAGATAAAAACATTAAAGAAGAAATAGTTAAGACAATTGTATCTACATTAAAATATAATTATTTAGAACTTGATTTAAAAGATTATGTAAGTGATACATCAATAAATAGAATTGTAGGAAGTGATCCGGGATATATTGGTTATAATGATGTTAATTTATTAAGTAAGATAAAATATAAACCTTATTCATTAATATATTTAAAAAATGCAGACGCTTCTTCTTATAAAGTATTAGAGTTATTTAAATCAATAATTGATAAAAGTTATATAAGAGATAATAAAAATGAATTAGTGGTTTTTGATAATTGTGTTATTATTATGGATAAATTAAAAGAAACTCCAATAGTCGGATATGAACATCATGAAGAAAATACTAATTTTGAAGTAGACACTGATTTAATAATTACTAATGCATGAAACACCCTTTTGTGATATAATCAACTTAGAATAAGAGGGTGCTTATGAACAATGATGAATTACCAAAAGTAAAACAAATTAATAGAATTGCTAAAGTAATTAAAGTAGATGAATTTGGTAATGTAAAAGAAAGTAATGAGGCTTTACCAGAAGAACCTATTAAAAATGAAAATGTAGAAAAATTAGATAATATTCAAGATGAGAATTTTTCTCACGATTCATCAACAGCTATTTTTATTACTGTTATTTTAATTATAATTGCATGTGTAGCATTTTTTATAGTATATATATATTTACCAAATAACTATCATGGAATAACTGGAAATGAAGAAACACCAACTATTAAAACTCAAGAATATTATTTTGATATAATTGATTTAAGTGATAACGACATAGACTTTCAAACTGAAATGAAAATAAATGATAAATTTATGTTGAAAGTAGAGGATTTAAATGCTAAAAAGAATATTAAAGTAAATGATTTTATAATTGCAACTGCTAATAAAATTTACAAAAAAGTATCAATTGTAGATAATATTTTGTTTATGTTCTTAATTAATAACGAACCAAGACAGAATAGAGTTATTGGAGTAACTACTGATGGTAAAATACTTGCTGATATTTCTTCAATACCAAAAATGTCTGGTATGAGTGTAAATGAGGTTATTTTTAATCCAACTGGAATTACTTTAATTGCATCAAGAATTTATGATAGTAAATTAATTCTTTCTTCTAATTTTGGAGATGTAAATGGATCTGATGTATGCAATTCTTCCACTTCTGAAGAGATGATTGCTACAGGTAAATTTGAAGTTAATTATAAAGGTAATAATAAATTAAGTGATGCAAAAAAAATAAGTGGTGAAACTATAAAAGAATATGTTAAGAACAATAATATGTGTCAATAATATTGCTTAAAATTAAACAAATTAGTATAATAAAATGTAAGCAGGTGATAAAATGAAATTTTATAATACATTAACTAAAAAAGTTGATGACTTTGTTCCGATTCATGAAAATATAGTGAATATGTATACTTGTGGTCCAACTGTTTATCATTATGCTCATATTGGTAATATGCGTAATTATATTGGACATGATATACTTGAAAAAACATTATTATATTTAGGATATAATGTTAAAAGAGCTATGAATATTACAGATGTTGGCCATCTTACAAGTGATGCTGATACTGGTGAAGATAAAATGGAAGTTGCATCTAAAAGAGAAGGTAAAAGTGCTTATGAGATTGCTGATTTTTATACTGAAGCTTTCTTTAAAGACTTTAATAATTTAAATTGTAAAATGCCAGAAATTGTTTCTAAAGCAACAGATAATATTGATATGTATATTAAAATAATTGAAGATTTATTAAAAAAAGATATTGCTTATGTAAGTGGTGGAAATGTTTATTTTGATATATCTAAAGTAGATGATTATTATAAATTATCTAACCATTCTTTAGAAGGAAATATGGTTGGTATAAGAGAAACTGTTACAAGTGATGAAAAGAAACGTAATCAAGCAGATTTTGTTTTATGGTTTACTAAATCTAAATTTGAAAATCATGAAATGGTTTGGGATTCACCATTTGGTGTTGGTTATCCAGGATGGCATATTGAATGTTCTGGTATATCAATTAAATATTTAGGGGAATACTTAGATATTCATGGTGGCGGAGTAGACAATATATTTCCACATCATACTAATGAAATTGCTCAAAGTGAAGCTTATTTAGGCCATAAATGGTGTAATTATTGGTTTCATAATGAACATTTACTTGATTCAACTGGAAAAATGAGTAAAAGTAAAGGTGACTTTTTAACAGTATCTTTACTTATTGAAAAAGGATACGATCCATTAAGCTTTAGATTTATGTGTTTAAATAGTCATTATAGAAAGCAATTAGTTTTTACTTATGAAGCACTTAATCAAGCAGAAGCAACTTTAAAGAAACTTAGAAATAAAATATCTAATATAGTTGATGAAGGAGAACTTGATGAAGGAGAATTCAGTACTTATAATGATAGATTTATTAAAGAAATTTCTAATGATTTAAATACAGCAAATGCTTTATCTGTTATGTATGAACTAATTAAAGATGAACAAGTTAATGGTCATACAAAATTAGAATTAATTAAAAAATTTGATAAAGTTTTTAGTATTAATTTAATAAATGAAAAAAGTAAAAATGAAGATAAAGAAATATTAGATCTAATTGAAAAAAGAAGTGAAGCAAAGAAGAATAAAGACTTTGAACTTGCTGATTCAATTAGAAGTGAACTTGAAAATAGAGGAATTATTCTAGTTGATACAAGAGAAGGAACAACTTATAAAATTGTAGGAGAGTAGTTATGGATTTAATAATAATTTTTTTATTAATGCTAATTATTCCAATTTATGCATCAATTAAAGTTAATGTAAATTACAAAAAATATAAAAAAGTAACAAATGAAAAAGATTTAACTGGATTTGATGTAGCAAGAAGAATATTAGATGAAAATGGACTTGGAGATATTTATGTTGTTGAAACTAAAGGAGTTATGAGTGACCATTATGACTCTAGAAGAAAAACTGTTAGGCTTTCAACTGAAGTATTTCATGGAACAAGTGTTGCTTCTGTTGCAATAGCAGCTCATGAATGTGGACATGCTATTCAAGATAAAGAAGGTTATACTTGGATGAAATTAAGAAGTATTATTTTTCCAATTGTCAATATTGGTCAAAGAATCGCTTATATTGTAATGATTATTGGTTTGTTCTTAAGTTATATGGATTATGTTTATGCAGCAATTGGATTTACTTTTCTAGGACTTTTATTTGAACTTGTAACATTACCAGTTGAGTTTGATGCTTCTAAAAGAGCAAAAGATATAATTTTAAAAGATGGTATGATTAATGATAAAGAGAAAAAAGGCGTTGATGCTGTTTTAAACAGTACAGCTTTAACATATGTTGCTGCAGTTGTGTCATCAATGTTAGAACTTCTTTATTTATTTATTCAATTAAACGATCGCGATTAACAAGCTTATGCTTGTTTTTTTGTGAAAATTAGTTATAATATGTACTTGAGAAAACGGATGATGGTTAAATGAACTTAGAAGAAATATTTGCAATTTATGAAAAAGATAATCAAACAGGAGTTAAATTGTTTGAAGAATATTTAAAATATAATATGTTAAATACTAAAGTAGTTTATACATTATTTGCTTATTATGTAAATAATAAAAGTTATGGTAAAGCAGCATATTATTTAGATTTATTACGTCAAACAAATATAAATATGTATGATTATTATACTTATTTAATTTTAATGTATGATTTATTAGATTTAGATATTGATTTATCAAATGTAAAAGTTACTGATTTATTAATTTCTAAAAGCAATAAAAAATATGATGATGTTAAAGGAAACAATGAAGTAAGAAAAGAAATATTTAATGGATCTTATTTTAGAGCTAAAAAAGCAAATAGTAAAATTTTTCATAAAAAAGGAAAGATGACTTTAGAAGAATCAATTATAACAAATTTAATAAATGCAAATGTTAAAAAAGTGGTTGATATAATAGTTAAATATATTGAAGAAGGTAATTATGATTATGCTTATGATTTAGTGTTTGATATGAATAATATACCAGATGAAGAAACCTTAATTGATGGATTAACAACCTTATTATTACAAAGTGATGGTATGCCTTTAACAAGAGAAAAACTAGAAGAGCTAAAGAAAGTTAAAAAAATTGATGATAGAATTGCATCATCAATTATTAAACAAGCAAAGTTAGAAGATAATGTTAATAAAACATTATATTATGATAATAAAACAAGTTATTTTTATGATTTTATTGAAAAGATGGGTAGGTTTTATGATAATGAACTTGCAATGCAAGGCTTAATTCATGATTATTTAGAAGCTTATTCAAAAACAGAATATTATAATTTTATAATGAAGGTATATGAATATTTATCAAAAGATGTATTCTTTGATTATATATATACAATTCTTTATGGTGTTGATAGAAGTTATCTCATTACTAAATATGAAGAAACAAATGATGAAGTTTATGCTGAATTAATTGCTTTAGCACCAATAAAAGAAAGAGAAGACATTGTAAAAAAAATAGAGAAGTTATTAAGTTAACCTCTCTATTTTTTTATTTTGTTGTATTTCTACTTTGATTAATTAAGTAATTTATATATTTGTTATAAGCACTTTCAATATCACTGTCATTGAATGTAACACCATATTCTTTTCTTAATTCAACCATTGCATTAACTGCCATTGTAGAATCTTTTTCAATTTTTTCATTTGCAAGTGTTTCTTTAATTTTATCTTTAAGATTTTCAAGTGTATCTTTTTCTTTTTCATCAACTTTTAAGATAACATGATATCCATAAGTAGTTTTAACTGGTGATTTTGAATATTCACCTTTTTTTAATTTGTAAGCTGCTGTTTCAAAAGCTTCTACCATGTCACCATGATTGAAGAAACCTAAATCTTGATAAGTAACTTCATCATTATTTTCGTATTTTTTAAATGCATCTGCTGCTGAAGTTCCAGATTTTATATCATCAGTAATTGCTGTAATAATTTCTTTAGCTTTATTTTCAGCGTTAGTAGAATCTTGATCACTTGAAGATGCAGGTTTTACTAAGATGTGTACACAGCTAATATCACCTTTTTGTTCATTTTTATAATATTTTTCAATTTCTTTATCAGTAACTAAACTTTTAGCATAACTTTCCTTTTGCATATTTTCCATATAAGATACTTTTTGTTGCTTTAAAAGTTGTTCTAAAGAAGAATAACCATATTGACTTAATGCACTTAAAAGTGAAGTTTCATCATATTTACCATTTTTATCAACATAATTAGCTTTTAAAGATGTTTCATAATTTTTAATATATTCATCAATATCATCTTTTTTGTCTTTAAATTTATCTTCTAAAATTTTATTGTCGACTTTTTCAAGCATAACGTTAAGTCCATAAGAATCTTTTACTTCGTTCCATACTTCATTAACACTTATTTTATCTCCATTGTTAAAATCAACTATTGATTCTTCACCATTACTTAACTTAGGAATAGTTTTACCACATCCAGTTAGCATAACACTTGCCATAACTACAACTAATAATTTCTTTTTCATTTATATCCTCCCTAATAGGTATTATATCACGTATATAAAAAAATTAATATTAATTTCTTTAAAACAGGCACAAAAATGGATATTTTACCATACAATAAAGTGAGTAATGAAAAGGAGGGAGAATAATGAATAAATGTTGCAATAATAATATTTCTGGTGCTGCTTTCATATTAGTTCTATTTATTTTATTAATTATTATAGTAGGAGCATTTATCTAAAAAGGAGGTGTTAAGGCATGAATTGTAATACTAAACCCTCAATAAATAATCAAGGTTATGGTAATACATTCTTCATCATTCTTGTATTATTTATTCTGCTTGCAATTATTGTTAGTTCAATATATGCATATTAAGAGGATTTTCCTCTTTTTTTTGTAAACAAAATGCCTAAAATGTGTTGTTTTTATTAGACAATATGTAATATTTGTTATAATAAATATGAAATACTTAATTGTTTTGTTCAAAAATTTGCATTTTTTCTCTTTTTGTGTTAGTATAGTTGTCAATTCAAGACGTATGGGACATAAAAAAGGGGTAAGGTTATGAACGAGGGAAGTATTGCAGTAACAGAAAGTATTACTGTTACAAATTCAAATATAAGAAGAAATTTATATTTAGGAATTAAAAGAACATTTGACTGTATAGCTAGTTTATTCGCGTTTATTGTGCTTTTGCCAGTATTTTTAATTATAGCAGTTGCTATAAAGGCCGAATCAAAAGGTAAAGTATTTTATAAACATAAAAGAATTGGAAAAAACGGAAAGTATATTTATGTCTTAAAATTTAGAACGATGTATACAGATGCTCAAGAAAGATTAGCAGAGTTACTTAAAGATCCAAAAGTAGCAAAAGAGTGGAGTGAAAACTTTAAATTGCATAACGATCCAAGAGTTACTAAAGTTGGTAATTTCTTAAGAAAGACATCTTTAGATGAACTTCCTCAGTTGATAAACATCATGAATGGAGATATGTCTATTGTTGGACCCAGACCTATAATTGATGGTGAAATTGATAAATATGGAAAGATGAAAAGTAAGTTTTTAAGTGTTACTCCTGGTTTAACAGGTTGGTGGGCTTGTAATGGTAGAAGTCAAACTAATTATGCTAATAGAATAATTTTAGAAATGTATTATGTTAATCATCAATGTATCAGTTTAGATATAAAAATTATTTTTAAGACAATTATATCTGTTATTAAAAGAGATGGAGCAAGATAAACTATATACAATTAAATGTATATAGTTTTTTTATAGAGGTGAAAGCATGAAAATTGATATTATTTGCCCACTTTATAATGCAAGTAGATATATAATTGATTTAAATGATTCTTTCTTAATGCAAGAAAAAGTTGTATTAAATAAAGTAAGATATGTTTTGACTGAGTCAAATGATAATACTAAAGAAATAATGGATAGTGCAAATATTCAATATACATTGATTGAAAAAAGTGAATTTTCACATAGTTTAGTTAGAGAAAAAGAAGCAATGGAAAGTGATGCAGATATAGTTGTATTTGTAACTCAAGATGTTGTTATTACTGATAAATTGTGGCTTTATAATTTAACAAAAGATATTAATGATGAAGTTGTAGCTACTTATTCAAGACAAATATCAAAATATAATAATATTGAAAAGTATACTAGAGAATTTAATTATCCAAATAAATCGAGAATTGTTTCGAAAAAAGATATTAATGAATTAGGTTTGAAAACATTCTTTTTCTCTGATGCAGCTTCTGCTATAAAGAAAAGTATTTTTGTTGAGTTAAATGGATATGATAATAAAAATTTACCTATAAGTGAAGATATGTATATAGCTTATAAAATAATAATGAATGGCTACAAAATAAAGTATTGTGCTGATTCTGTAGTTAATCATTCTCATAAATTTAAGTTAAAAGAAATATATGATAGATATAAATTAACTGGTAAATTTTTTAAGGAAAACTCTTATTTAGATAAATTTGGAACTACTGGAAGTGGAGCAAAACTTGCCAAATATGTTTTAAAACGTATTATAACTGATTTTAAATGGTATTTAATTTTTAGATATCCATTTGATATGGGAGCAAGACTTTTAGGAATGAAAGCGGGGAAGAAATAATGGAACGTGATTATTTTATTTCAGTTGCTTTAGCTTCTTTTAATGGGGAAAAATATATTAAGGAACAGCTTGAATCAATTTTAGTTCAATTGAATGAAAATGATGAAGTTATTATTTCTGATGATGGGTCCACGGATAATACTTTATCAATAATAAAAAACTTTAACGATAATCGTATAAAAATCATTGAAGGACCTAAGATGGGAGTAAAACAAAATTTTGCTAATGCCATAAATCATTCTAATGGAAAATACATATTTTTAAGTGATCAGGATGACATTTGGGAACCCTCTAAAGTTGAAAAAGTTCTAAATACTTTTGATAAAACTGATTGTTCATGTGTTATTCACGACAATATTGTATTTGAAAGTGGTACAAATAATATTTTATATAACTCTTTTTTTAAATTAAGAAATTCTAAAAAGGGAATTATTAAGAATATAATAAGAAATTCTTATATAGGTTGCTGTATGGCTATAAGAGAAGATATGAAAAAATATATCTTGCCTATACCAAATAATATTGAAATGCATGATCAATGGATTGGAATTCAATGTGAAAAACATGGGGAAGTTGTATTTATTAACGACAAATTAATTAGATATAGAAGACATAGTAACAATGTTTCTGAGTTAAAACATCATTCTTTGTTTAAAATGATAAAAAATAGAATTATATTTTTAGTGGAATACTGGAGGGTAAAATGATACATTATTTAGTTGCTATATATTATAGAATTATAATTTTAATTAATGATTTATTTAACACTTCAATTTATAAAAAAATTAAAAATGAATATCAAGCAATTCAATTAGGAAAGAAACATAATTATGTTAGTGGTTCAAATGTTTATCTTGGAAAGTATTTGAATAAAAAAGTTATAATAAAAGGTTTTGATATTTTTCATTTGTATAAAAATGAAATAAATATTTTGAATATTTTAAATCAAAGTAATTTTGTTCCTGGAATATTAAAAGTATCTAAAAAATATTTTATAGAAGAATATGTTGATGGGCAAACTTTTGATGAGTACTTAAAGGAAAATATGGTCAGTGATAAAATATTAAAGCAAATAATTGAATATTTAGACTATTTATATAGCTATAAAATTATACATAGAGATATTAGACCAGAAAATATAATAATAAATCGAGAAAATATAAAGGTTATTGATTATGGTTGTGCAATAAAAGTGGATAATAAATTATTTAAGTTTCCTTTACGAGTTGAAAAAACTTTAGGAGAAAAGTATAAGAATCATGAGTATTGGGACGATGCTTCATCATTTTATAATATTTTAAAACCATATGTTAAAGATGATAATGAATTTCTTTTAGAGATAAAAAAAAGGAAAAAGAGGTTAATTTATGAAAGAGAAAGTTAATATTGTTTTTTTAATTCTTCACTATAATACAATTGACGATACAAGAAAGTGTATTGAATCAATCAAAAAATATATTCATGTTAATTATAGAATTGTTGTTGTAGATAATAATTCACTGAATAAATCAGGTGTGATTTTAAAATCTGAGTGCGAAAACGATAAAACTATAAAGGTTATACTTTCTTCTAAAAACTTGGGATTTGCGAATGGTAATAATTTAGGTTTTGAGTATATTCATAAAAATTTTGACACTGATTTTGTTGTTATGCTCAATAATGATACTTATTTACTAGATGATAATTTTTATGAATTAGTTAAAGATGAGTATGAAAATAGTCATTATGCAGTTATGGGGCCTAAAATACTTCTTCCTGATAATAAAGTAAATCCAATCCAAAAAGAGTTAATTTCCTTAAAAGAATTAAAAAAACGAATATTTAGATTATATGTTAATTATTATTGTAACTTGTTATATATTAGTTTTATTTATGATGACTTAAAAAAAATATTTTTGAAAAAGAGAACAGTAAAGAGTTATTATAATATGGATGGTGTTGATGAAAGACAAGAGAATATTGTTTTACATGGAGCATTCTTAATATTTTCTAAAAAGTATTTTGAAAAATTTAATGGATTGGATTCAAGAACGTTTATGTATATGGAAGAGAAGATATTGGCTGCTAAATTAAAAAAAAGTGGACTGAAATCTGTGTATAATCCTAAAATTGTTATATTTCATAATGAGGATTCTGCTACAAATTCGATTAAAAAGACTAAAAGAAGTAAAAATTTGTTTGTTTATAAAAATGCCATTAAATCTAGCAAAGTGTTAATTAAAGAATTGGAGACGATGTAAATGAATCTTGTTACTGTAATTGTTCCAACATATAATACATCAAGGTATATAAAAAAATGTATTGATTCAATATTAAGTCAAACGTTTAAAAATATTGAATTAATAGTTATAGATGATGGTTCAACTGATAATACCAAAGACATTATAAAAAAAATAGATGATAAAAGATTGAAATATATTTATAAGGAAAATGGTGGAGTCAGCAGTGCTAGAAACTTAGGTATAGATTTATCAACTGGAAACTATATTATGTTTGTCGATAGTGATGATTATATCGATAAAGATTTTATTGAAGTTGTACACAATTATGCTACTAAAACTGAGTGTGATATAGTAAGATGTGGGTATAGAAATGTTTCTTTAGATGGAAAAGTAATTAATGAAGTAAAATACCCTTTAGGAAATATTGTCTTTAATAAAGATTCAATGGATTTAATCATGAAAAATATATTTTTCGGTTATGGTGGCGGAATCTTTTTAAAAAAGGATATCATTAAAAATGTAAGATTTGATACAAGTATAAAATTTGCTGAAGATATAAAGTTTATATGTGAATGTTTTGCAAATGGTAACAGTTATGGTTATGTTGATTATGTTGGATATAATTATCTATATAATGATAATAGCATGACCAAGAAAAGTAATGTTGAAATAAGAGTAAAAGAATGCATAGATAATGTTAATGTATTTAAATCACTTTCCAAATATTGTAATGATACAGATTTTATGAAAACTTTTATTTTCAAAAGATTAAATATGAAGTTAAAATATTTGATTAAAACAACTAACATAAACTATAAAAAGTTTTTAGAAATTATGTGTTATATTTATGAAAAAACAGATATTAAAATGATACAAATAAACTTGAATTCTTTAAAGAGCTTAGAATTTAAAGATAGGCTTCTTACTAAGTTATTAATTCAAAAAAAATATAGATTTTATTTTATAATTAATAAAATCTATTATAAGATAAAAAGGTGATAACATGTTTATATATTTATTTGTGTTTTTATTAAGTACCATATTCCTATTTTTATATGGTAAAGCAACCTCTTCAGCAAAAAAGAAAATGTTTCTTATTTTTGCTATATTATTTCCCTCGTTTTTAGCAGGATTTAGGCAAGCTGGTATTGGAACAGATACTAATAATTATGTTAGAATAGTTTATGATTTGTGTTTAAGTGGTCAAACAATGCCTTATATTGCCAATCATACAGGTATAGAATACTTATATATACTAATTAATATGTTAGTTGTTAAAACTATTCCAAGTGTTAATATAGTATATTTTATTCTTCAATTTATAATACAATATTTTATTTTAAAAACATGTGTTTATTATGAAAAAGATTGTCCTCCATGGATTTCTTATCTTTTGTTTTTATTACTTTTTTATAATAAATCGTTAAACATGATTAGACAAACAATATCAATAAGTATCATTTTATATTCTTTTTGTTTTTATAAAACTGATAATAAAAAGTCTTTGCTTTTAATACTGTTGGCATTTTTATTTCATAACACAGCTATTATTGGATTTATTTTATTTATAATGTACAAAATAATTAGTCTTTTTAAAGGTAAATACTCTAATTTAGTAAAAGGTTTTATATTGTTTTTAGTTGTTATGTTTGTACTTTTTTATAAAGAAATAATTGGCTTTTTAATTAATTCTAATATTCTAAGCCAAAGATATTTATTCTATATAAAAGATAATTCATCAAATATTATTGGTGTTGAGTATGTTATGGTGATTTTGACAACTTTATTATGTTTTATTAGTAGTAAAGTTATTAGTAAAACAAAGTTAAAAGATATTCCATTTGTTATTTATATGGGGTTTATTCTTTATAACTTAGGAAAAATATCTAATTATGCTCAAAGATTTTCTTATTATTATTTATATTTTTCAATATTTACTATTCCACAATTTCCTAAAATATTTGTTGGTAAGAAGTATCAAAATATATTTTTGTTTATACTTTTAATTTTAGCTTTATGTTTTTGGATTTATTATTATTGTATTTTAAAGGCTGATAGGACAGTTCCTTATATGTCCATTTTTAGTTGAAAGTAGGTGAAGCATGAAAAGTGAACGTAAAAAAAGTTCTTTTAAGAATATGATCACTGCAGTTAGCTCAAATGTTTTAACAATCATTGTTGGACTTGTAGCTCAAGCGGTTTTTATTAAAATATTAGGATCTGAATATTTAGGATTAAATGGTCTTTTTTCTAATGTGATATCTATGCTTGGTATTGTTGAACTTGGTATGGGTTCAGCGATAATTTATAATATGTATAAACCAATTGTAGAGAATGATCATGAAAAAATTAAATCATTGATGCAATTTTATAAGAAAAGTTATCTAATTATTACATTAATAATTTCAATTATAGGCATTATGATTATACCTTTTATTAAATATATTGTTGATATTGAAAGTGTTACAGTAGATGTTAATGTATATTTAGTTTATATTCTTTTCTTGCTTGAAACTATTTGCTCGTATATTTTATCTTATAAGAGAAGTATGTTATATGCAGATCAAAAAGAGTATATAACAAATATAATTCATATGGGATATACTATTATTGTTAATACAATGCAACTTACATTCCTTTACTTTACTCATGATTATTATTTATATTTAATAATAAAAGTAATAATGCGTTTAGTTGAAAATATTGTTATATCTTCTTATGTTAATAGAAGATATAGTTATCTTTTAGATAATAATGTTACAAAGTTAGATAGTAAAACTGAAAAAGATATATTTCAAAAAATTAAGGCTTTGTTTTTTCACAAAATTGGTGGATTTATTGTATCGGGGACAGATAATATTATTATCTCTAAGTATTTAGGGTTAGTTACTGTTGGTTTATATTCTAATTATTATATGATTATTAATGCTGTTCAAACTGTAATAAATCATATTATTCAAGCTACAAGAGCTAGTGTTGGTAATTTGCTTGTAACAGAGTCTAAGAAAAAACAATTTGATATTTTTAATAAAATTCGTTTTGTTAACTTTTGGATTTCTTGTTTTTCATCAATTTGTATATTTGTAATAATGGATAGTTTTATAACTATATGGATAGGTTATAAATTTGTTTTACCAACTAAAGTATTATTAGTTTTGGTAATTAACTTCTTTATTGTTTCATCTCGTTCTACATATGGTGCTTTTAAAGAAGCTGCAGGTATATTTTATGAAGATCGTTTTGTACCTATAATTGAATCTTTATTAAATATAGTTTTTTCAGTTATATTTGTTAAAAAGTTTGGACTTATGGGAGTATTTATGGGAACAGTTGCAAGTGGATTAGTTTTATGGTGCTATAGTTATCCAAAATATGTTTATAAAAATCTATTTGGAAGAAGTTACTATGATTATATTAAAGAAACAATATATTATTTAATTGTTTTTGTACTTATTGCTGGTTTTAGTTATTCACTAGCTATATTAATAAGCTTTGAAAATGTTTATTTACAATTTATAAGTAATGTATTACTTGCTTTAATAGTTCCAAATGTAATTATGTTACTTTTATTTTCAAAAGATGAAAACTTCAAATATTTTATAAATATGCTGAAAGGATTTAAAAAATGAAAGTAAATTATAATGATTTACCAAGTGTAAAAAGGTCACTTAAACAATCAATTGATTCTCTTTATTATTTTGATGAACCTTTAATAAATAATACTTTTTTTAAAGATTCTATAATATTTAGAATAGCTTTATTTTTAGCCGATTCATATGAAGAAGTAATGAGTGAAGATGATGTTAAATTAAAAGTTGACTGTAGTATAAAAAATTCGATTATGATTCATGAAAGGGATAATGATGATCATAATATTATATATTTGAAAGTCTGTGATAATGAGAATGTTGAAAGTGTAAAAAAGGAAATAGTTCAGGTTGTAGAAAAATATAATTTTTTATATGGAGTATGCTTTAATATCAATGATACATACAGAAATTCAAGATTTGAAATGTACTATGACAATTCTTGGAATAATTTATATTAAAAGAAACAAAAAGTTTCTTTTTTTATTGCATATATTAACCTATTAAGTTATAATATACAAAAGGAGAACGCATGATAATAACGTATACATCAAAATATAAAAGAGATTATAAAAAACTAGAAAATAAACATATGCATAAAGAATTGCAAACTTTAGAGAGAATTATTATGTATCTAAAGTTAGTAAATAATATGAGAGAGTTGCTTGATAATCCATATAGTAAGATTTTTCATATTGAAAAGAAAAGTGGAGATTTAAAAGAGTTTTATACTGCAAGAGTAAATCAAAAAATAAGGTTGTTTATTAAACCTGTGTCTAATGAAGATAATCTTGTTTTTATTGTTGAAGTAGAACTTTTTAAAATAGATTTAAAACATTATAATGATGGGTAGGTGAGAATATGGAAAGAAAAGTACAACAAGGATTTGGTCCAATGTTAAAAGATTATTTAGACTATTACAAAATAAATCAAACTGATTTTGCTTTAAAACTAGGTGTTTCAAAAAAACATTTAAATGAGATATTAAATGATAAATCATATATGTCTTTAGAATTAATGATTGCAATATCTTTAATAACAGATATCGATGTTAACTTAATATTTTTCTGTGAAAACTCCAAAAAATTAGATTTATATTTACATGAAAGATTTAGCTCTGATAAAGAAATAAAAGAATATTTAAATAGTTTTTATATCAATGATCTTTATAAAAATAAATGGCTATTATTGAAAGATAAAAACTCACTTTTACAAAATGCATATGATTTATTACAATTTTTACATATAGATTCTTATGATAAAGTTTTACCATATATTAATAATAAAGTTTTATACAAAAAAAGAGATGATTCTAATTTAATAAAAACATATTTATGGATAAGAAGATGTGAAAATATTCTTGAAGAAAATATGGATATAGGCGAATATAATTCTTCTAAATTAAGTGAATTACTGGATGAATTAAACGTTATAAGAATTAAAACATTTAATGAAGAAGAACTTGTTAAATTATTTAGAAAATATGGAATATATTTAGTTATAGAAGATACTCTGTCAGGAACAAAAACTAGAGGATGTTCAATGGTTAAAAAAACAAATCCATGTATATTTATATCAAAAGTTTTTAAAGAAAAATCATCATTTTATTTTACTTTGTATCATGAAATTGGTCATATCAAAAGCGATTTTAATAAATTAAAAAATAAAATTGCTATAGATGATAAAGAAAATGAAGATAATCAGGATAAATTCGCATTAGAATGTATGATTAAAAATGTTGATTTTGAGCAAATGAAAAAGTTAAATAAACAAGAATTAGTTGATTTTTGTAAAGAAAAGAACATACCACTTTCATTTTATTATTCAAGACTTGCTTATTTAGGAATTATAACTTATAGCAATAAAGATTATTTAAATTCAAAGGAAAAGATATAGTATAAAATTTATGATTTAAAACATAATAATTCTAGGTGATAATATGTCTAGAATATTAATGGTTGTAGGTTCAAGAAGAGAAGGTAATTCAATTCACTTAGCTAATAATTTAAAAGCTATTTTTGATCGTAATAGAATTTCAAGTGATATTATAGTTCCAGGTAATCAAAAAATATATTTATGTACTGGTTGTATGGACTGTGATAAAAATGGTGTATGTGATTTTAATGATGATATGAGAGATAATATTGATAAAATCAATAATGCAGAAGTAATAATTTTTATTACTCCAACAAGATGGAATACGTTATCTGGAGACTTAAAAATATTTATTGATAGGTTAAATCCACTTTATAGTGAAAAGAAACTTAAAGATAAAAAAATGATTGTTTTAGTTGTTGGTTCTAAATCAAGAAATGAATATTCTACAGATGGTGCTTTAACTTCTTTAGGATCATTTATTGAAAGTGCAGAAGGAAAACTAATTTATAAAGCATTTTTTGATAACTGTTTAAATTATCCGGATATTTTAAACCATAGTGAAAAAATTGAAACTGTTGCTAATGATATAATAAATGCAATAAATTAAAAATATATAGAAACTTAATTTAAAATATGATAATATCTATTTAGCAAGGAAACTTGCATACAATAAAAAAGGGAACATTCAGTTTTTCAGAGTTGAATGTCTACCAAAATTATTTTTTGTTTAGACACTTATTCTAACGAATGAGTGTCATTTTTTTATTACAACCATTCAGATTTGAAATTGAATAAGATATTTACTTTTTATTAACAATATATTAAAAGTGGGTAGAAAAATAATAAAAAATGTGATAATATGTATTTAGCAAGAGAACTTGCATACAATAAAAAAGGGAACATTCAGTTTACACATGTTGAATGTTATCCTATTAAGTGGGAAGACACTCTAACATAGTAGAGTGTCTATTTTTTTATTGCTAGAACCAATAAGGTAGATAGTAATAGAATGATACATATGAGCTTTAAAAACTTTAAAATAAAAGTTTTTGTCTTCATTAATATCTGCCTCCTTTCATATTCGATAGGAGGATAACACTCAACAACTGATGTTCCAAATAAATTATAACAAATAAATAAATTGTAATCAATACAAATGTTCGTATATGTTGAAATTTGCAAAAACCCTTAAAATCTGTTATAATACAGGCCAATGTGAGGGGATATTATGAAAAAGATATTAAAAATTGTGCTTAGTATTTTAACAATTATATTATCAATTATTTGTATATTTACAATTAAAGGTTTAAATATGTTGCCAAATAAATATTTTATTATATTTGTAAGTATTATGTTTTTATTTAATCTTATTGGTTTATTTTTATATACAAAGAAAAAATGGCTTAATATAATTGGTCTTGTAATAAGTATAATAACAATTATTATTTCTATAATTGGGTACTATTATGGGAGTGAAACTATTGATTATTTAAAACATTCTTTTAATAATGATTCTGTAGAAATTAGTGAATATGGATTATATGTATTAAAAAAGAATAATTTCGAGCTAAATGATATTAAAAATTTTGGATATTTAAATGATGAATCTGCAGAAAAAGCTGTAAAAGAACTTAAAAGTAGAACAAATGCAGAAAAATTATCTTATGATGATATGTATACATTATCAAGTGATTTAAAAGATAACAAAATAAATTCAATGTTACTTGATAAAACATACTATAATATGCTTCTTGATGAAAATGAAATATCTGAAGATGAAGTAAAACTAATATATAGTTTTAATATTGAAGTAAAGAAAAAAGTTACAAAACAAAATGTTGATACGTTAAAACCATTTAACATATTCTTATCTGGAAGTGATGCTAGAAGTAATTATATTGCTAGTAAAACTAGAAGTGATGTTAATATGATTATAAGTGTAGATCCAAAGGAAAAAACAATTCTTTTAACAAGTATACCAAGAGATTATTATGTTTCAGTTTATGGTAAAACTGGTTTAAAAGATAAACTTACTCATGCAGGTATTTATGGAATAGATACAAGTGTTAAAACTGTTGAAAACTTATTTGATATAAATATTGATTATTATATAAAAGTTGGATTTTCTTCAGTTATTGAAGTTGTTAATTTAATAGATGGAATAGATATTGAAAGTGATAAAGCTTTTGTAAGTCATTGTGGTGATGGTGGAGCAATAAAAACAAATGTAAAAAAAGGAATGAATCACTTTAATGGTGGTGAGGCTTTAAGTTATGCAAGAGAAAGATATGCATATGCTTTAGGTGATAGACATCGTATTTTAAATCAACAACAAGTATTAGAAGCAGTTATTAATAAAGTAACTACTGATAAATCTATTTTATTAAAATATGATAAATTACTTAAATCTTTAAGTAAACTATATAAAACTAACATTCCTAGTGAACTTATTTCTTTATTAGTTAAAAATCAACTTGAAGATATGAGTGGATATAAAATAAAAAGGCAAAGTGTTTCAGGATCTGATGCATCAATGAACACTTATACAGCACCAAGCAAAAAGAGATATGTTATGATTCCTTATGAAAAAGATGTAAAAAAAGCTAGTGAAAACATTAAGAAATATGCTTAATGTTTTTTCTTGTTTTAAATGATTACTTAATGTATAATTATTCTAGATTGGATGGTTAATATGAAAAATATTAAATTATTATTAATAAATATGTTTAATGGTTTCTGTATGGCACTTGCTGATTCAGTACCTGGAGTTTCTGGTGGAACAATTGCATTTCTTTTAGGTTTTTATGATGAATTCATAAATTCTTTAGATGATTTATTTAGAGGAAACATTGATGCAAAGAAAAAAGCATTTATATTTTTAATTAAACTTGGCTTAGGTTGGTTTATTGGATTCTTACTTGCAGCAACAATACTTTCAAGTATGTTTACAAGTAAAATATATGAAATGAGCTCATTATTCTTAGGATTTATAATTTTTTCTATTCCTCAAGTTATAAAAGAAGAAAAGGATTCAGTAAAGGGACATTATAAAAATATTGTATTCTTAATATTAGGAGCAATACTTGTAGCAGGAATAAGTTACTTTACAACTCATTCAAGTTTAGGAGTTGATGTTAATAACTTAAGTCTTTTAAACATTATATATATATTCTTTTCTGCAGCTATTGCAATTACAGCAATGGTTTTACCTGGTATAAGTGGTTCAACATTACTTTTGATTTTCGGTTTATATATTCCAATTATTGGAGCAATAAAGAAATTTATTAGTTTTGATTTCTCAGTTATACCATTACTTACTATATTTGGTTTAGGTATGATTTTTGGTATAGTTGCTTTTGTTAGAATATTAAAAAATTGCTTAAATAATTATAGAAGCAAAACAGTATATTTTATTTTAGGTATGATGATTGGGTCTTTATATGCAATAGTTAATGGGCCAGCTACTCTAGAAGTTCCAATGGAAATAATGACATTTAAAACATTTAATATATTATTTTTTATAATAGGTGCTTTTATAATTGTTATATTAGAAGTACTAAAAAGAATGATGTTGAAGAAAGATTAATTCTTTCTTTTTAAAATGGAGGATTTATGGCAAATATATTTGATTATATAAAAAAATATGGTGATAAAACTTTTGAAGAAAAAACATTTAATGAAGTAGATAATCTTATATTTTCTTCTTTATCTTATATAGATTATAAAGATATATTAATTAGTAAAAAAATAACTATTCAAGAATGTGCAAAAATATTTTTTGATAAATATACTAAAAAAGAAATAAAAAATTTTGTACTTGCAACAAGAGATGCAATTGATGTATTAGAAAGTATTAAAGATACGAATAGATATAAAGATTTGATTTTATATAATTATACTTATCAATATAATGATGATTTACAATTTTCATGTTTATTTATTGAAATAAGTAAAAAACTAAGTTATATATCTTTTGAAGGAACTGATGATTTAGTAAGTGGATGGAGGGAAGATTTTGAGCTTGCTTATAAATTTCCAATTTCTTCTCAAGCAGCTGCTATAAAGTATATTAATTCTCATATTTCGCCATTTTCAAGAAGAAAATATATGGTTGGAGGGCATTCTAAAGGAGGTAACATTGCTTTAGTTTCTTCAATGTATGCTAATCCTTTAATAAGAAATAAAATAGTAAAAGTCTATAGTAATGATGGACCTGGTATATTAAAAAAAGAAATATTATCAAAACAATATGAAAGAGTATTACCTAAATATGAACTTATTATACCTGATTCTAGTGTAGTTGGTTTACTTTTAAGACATAAAAGTGACTATGTAGTTGTTAAATCTTCTAATAAAGGACTTATGGCTCATGAACTTACAAGTTGGCAAGTAGATGAAGATCATTTTAAAAGATGCAGTTTATCAATGTTTAGTAAAAGAATAGATAAAAGTATAACTGAATGGTTGGAAAATTATGATCTTGAAACACGTGAAAAATTTGTTAAAGATTTATTTTCAATTTTTAAACGTGCTAAAATAAAATCTCTTTTGGATTTAAAAGGTAATAATCTTAAAAATACTCTTGCAATTATAAAAGAAAGTTCAAAGCTATCTAAAGAGAGTAAAAAGATGATTAATGATTTAATTCGTTTCATAGTTTTATATATAAATAAAGATGTAGATGATTAACTTGACATTAAACATCTTTTTTTATGTATACTTTTTTTATGTTATGATATAATTTAAGTAAGAATAGAAGGAATGTTTATGGAATTTGTTACACGACATTTAATTATAAAAAAATTTATACCAGAATATATCTCCATAATGTATGAAACTTGGGGATGTGATAAAGAAGTAGGAAAATATATGCCTGGATTTAGGACTGACTGGGATATTGAAGGATTTACTGATTATATTTTAAAAACTTATAAAGATGAATATCATACTAGGGCAGTTATTCAAGATAAAGAAACAAATAAAATAATTGGAAATATTTCTTTATATCAAGAAGATAGTAGAAGTAAATCAGTTAATATTTGGTTAATTAAAGATTATTGGAATCGTGGTTATGGAACTGAAACTCTAAAAGGTATAATTAAAGAAATGAAAAAAATAAAACTAGAATGTTTATATGCTACATGTGATGGAAGAAATATAGGTGCTAAAACCATGTTAGAAAAATGTGGTTTTGAACTAATTGATACTATAAAAAATTACCGTAAAGACATAGATGGCGTATTAGGTGATGAGCTTTTATATGAACTTGAACTTAATTAAAAGGTACTTTAAAAAAAGTATCTTTTATTATATAATAATTCCGTGATGTTTATGGAATTGTTAAATGAAGAACTTATTAAAAAAATTAGTAAGTCTAAAGGTGAAGATGAATGGATGCTAGAATTTAGACTTAATTCATATAGAAAATTTTTAGAACTTGAAAATCCGACTTTTGGACCTTCTATTGAAATAGATTTTTCTAAGCTTAATTATTATAAAAAAGAAGGTAATTTAACAAATGATTGGAATAATGTCAGATGTGATATAAGAAATAGATTTAAGACATTAGGTGTAATTGATGCTGAACAAAAACATTTAAGTGGAGTTTCAAATCAAATTGAAAGTGAAGTAATTTATCATAATGGACGTGATGAAGTTAATGAAAAAGGAGTAATTTTCTTATCAACAGATGAAGCATTAAAACAATATCCAGATCTTTTTAAAAAATATTTTAATAACTTAGTTAAATATGATGAAAATAAATATACTGCTTTAAATGGAGCTTTATGGAGTGGGGGATCATTTATTTATATTCCTCCTTATACTAAACTTGACCGACCTCTTCAAAGTTATTTTAGAATTGAATCTTCTTCTTTAGGTCAATTTGAAAGAACTATTATTATAGTTGATGAAGGAGCAGAACTTTCATATATTGAAGGCTGTACAGCTAAAAGTTATTCAGTTTCTTCTTTACATGCTGGAGTAGTTGAGATATATGTTGGTAAAAATGCTAAATGTAAATACTCAACAATTCAAAATTGGAGTAAAGATGTTTATAATTTAGTTACTAAAAGGGCAATAGTATTAGATAATGGACTCATGGAATGGGTAGATGGTAATGTTGGAAGTGGAGTTACTATGAAATATCCTTCATGTATTTTAAAAGGAAATAATGCAGTTGGTAATTCTATTTCAATTGCATATGCTAAAGATAATCAACATCTTGATGCTGGAGCTAAAATGATCCATATTGGAGAAAATACTAGAAGTAACATAGTTTCAAAAAGCATTGCTGATGGTAATGGTGTTGCTAATTATCGAGGTAAAGTTAAAATATGTTCAAGTGCTAAAAATTCTTATGCATCTATTAAATGTGATACGATTTTACTTTCAGATGATTCAGTAAGCGATACTTATCCAGTAAATGAAGTTTTAAATGATTCAAGTAAACTTGAACATGAAGCAACAGTTTCTAAAATAAGTGAAGAAAAAATGTTTTATTTAAGAAGCAAAGGTTTGTCAGAATCTTTAGCTAAAGAAATACTTATTATGGGTTTCATAAGTGATTTTAAAAAAGAATTACCTATGGAATATGCGGTCGAACTTAATAGATTAATGAAAGAAATTTAAAATATGCTAAACTTTATAATTAGTATTTAAAATGACACAGATTATTTTTATCTGTGTTATTTTTATGACAAATTATTGAAAAAAGTACAGAATTTCACTAATTTCTGCGTTTTTACAGAGTAACTTAAATTGTGGTAACTTTTCTTTGGAAAGGAGGAAAATTATGCATAATGTAGTTTATTTAATAGGTCGATTAACAGAAGATCCAACTTTAAAAAGTATTGGAGAAGAAAAAGATATGTTAACTATTAATTTAGCTGTTCAAAGAAGTTATAAAAATGAAAATGGAATATATGAAACCGATTTTATTCGTTGTATTCTTTGGAATGGCATAGCTAAAAACACAAGTGAATATTGCCATAAAGGTGATTTAGTTGGTGTTAAAGGAAGACTTCAAACAAGAAAATATGAAGATGAAAATAAAGAAGATAAATATATTACTGAAGTAATAGTTGATAAAGTTTCTTTTTTAGCAAGTAAAAGAGAAACTGAATAGTTATTTTAATTTTCTCACCAAGTATGATAGTTTTGCTATCATACTTTTTTTGATATAATGAATTTATAAAAATAGAAATGAGGAAACATTTATGGAAAACAAAAAGAATAAACTTATATTGTTTGATTGGGGTGGAATTGTCGAAAATCATGAAGGTGAAAATGGAACATTTGCTGCATGGATTCAGTTCTTAAGAAAAATAGGAATTCAAGATTTAAATGATTTAGATGACTATTCTATATCAGATAAAAAGACTTTAAAAGATATGGAAAACGTATATTTAGATTTAAAACAAAGATTTAATTTACAAGTAAGTTTTCAAGAATTTTTGAGTGAATATAGAAATACACTCATAGATGTTGATTATTTTAAAGATGTAAGTGAATATGAAAAAAGTTTAAAAGATAAATGTTTTATAGGTGTTTTATCTAATTTATGTATAATGGATAAAGAAAGAATTGATAAACAACTTAATTTAGATGAATATGATTATGTATTTTTATCATATGAATTAGGAATGAGAAAACCTAATAAAGAAATATATGAATATGTTATTAATCATGTTCCATTTGAAAAAGAAAATATTTTATTTTTAGATGATGCAATTAAAAATATAGATGTGGCTTTAAATGTTGGAATAAAAGCTAAACAAGTTAATGGTTATAATCTAGATTATATAAAGTCATGTGTAAATGAGTTTTTAAATGAATAATTATTTAGTTTGTATGATATAATGAATTAAGCGAAAGAAGGGTAAATATGGAAATATTAAAAGCAATTTTATTTGGTATAGTTGAAGGTATTACTGAGTGGCTTCCTATATCAAGCACAGGACATATGATTTTATTAAATGATTTTATTCATTTAAATGTAAGTGATGATTTTTATAAATTATTTGAAGTAGTAATTCAGTTAGGTGCAATACTTGCCGTAGTGTTATTATATTTTAAAAGTATTTGGCCATTTAATAAAGAAAAAAAAGAGAGAGTAGATACTTTCTCACTTTGGGGTAAAATATTAGTTGCATGTGTACCTGCAGCAGTTATTGGTATTCTTTTTGATGACTGGTTTGATGCTCATTTTTATAATAGTATAGTTGTTTCAATAATGCTTATTCTTTATGGTATAATTTTTATTATTTTTGAAAGAAAAAATATAGGGAGTAAGACTACAAAAAGTTTAAAAGATATTACTTATAAACAAGCATTTATTGTTGGAGTTTTTCAAGTACTTGCATTAATTCCAGGAACTAGTAGAAGTGGAGCAACAATTGTTGGTGGATTGCTTATTGGACTTGAAAGAAAAACTATAGCTGATTTTACATTTTTACTTGCTATACCAGTTATGGCAGGAGCTAGTTTACTAAAATTAGTTAAATATATTAAAGACGTTGGAGTTGTTTTTGCAACAGGTGAACTTATGATTTTAGGAATTGGCTCATTAGTCGCATTTATTGTAAGTATAATAGTAATAAAGTTCTTATTATCTTATATTAAAAAACATGATTTCCAAGCATTTGGTTGGTATAGAATTGTTCTTGGAATAATCGTACTTTTATATTTTTTAGTACTTAAATAGACTTGTTATAAACAAGTCTTTTTTATATAATAAATATGAAACGGAAGTGTTAAATATGATTGCGGTTGTTACTGGTGGATGTAAAGGTTTAGGTGAAAATTTTACTAAATATTTACTTTCTTTAGGTTATAAAGTTTATGCAATTTATAATAAAAGTGTTGATAATGCTTATATAATGGAAAATGAATATGAAAACTTAAGATGTATAAAATGTGATATTAGGAAAGAAAGTGAAGTTGATTCGATTTTTTTTAATATAGATGATATAGATATTCTTATAAATAATGCAGCTATTTCTAAAGATGAAGATATATTCAAAAAAAGTGGAAAAGATTTTTTAAGTGTTTTAGAGACGAATGTTGTGGGTACTTTTTTAGTTACAAAGTATGCATTACCTAAAATGAGTGAAAAAGGGGTAATTATTAATATTAGTTCTAATAATGCAATTGATAATTTTAATCCAATAAGTGTTGATTATGATGCTTCTAAAGCGGGAGTTAATATGCTAACAAAAGACTTTGCAGTTGTTACTGATAGAAAAGTAGTTGCTTATGCACCTGGTTGGATAGGAACAAGTGAAGTAATAAATATGAATCAAGATTTCTTAAAGATAGAAATGGAAAAAGTAGGTCAAGAACAATTAATTGATCCAGATGATTTAGTTAAATATATAATAAGTGATGTTGAAAAACGTGAAAGTGGAGATATTGTGGAGGTAAAAAATTTATGACAAGAGATGAAATAAAAGAATTAGTATTAAATTGTGAAAATGAATTAACAGATGAATTTAAAAAAATAGATGACAATAAGTTTTTCTTCAGTGAACAAGTTTTAAATAGTTTTAAAAAGAATAATTTAAGTGAAAATGCTTTTAATTCAACTACTGGTTATGGATATAATGATTTAGGTAGAGAAGTAATTGAAAAAGTCTATGCAGATATTTTTAAAAGCGAAAGTGCAGTTGTTAGAAGTCAATTTATATCAGGATCTCATGCTCTAAATGTAACATTTTTTGCTCTTTTAAGACCAGGAGATTTACTTCTTTCAATAAGTGGATGTCCATATGATACATTACATGAAGTTATTGGCATTAAAGAAAATCCAAGTTCGCTTGCATCTTTTAATATAAACTACCATGAAATAGACTTAATTAATGATGATTTTAACTATGATGCAATTGAATCATTTCTAAAGAACACAAAAGTTAAAGTAATTGAAATACAAAGAAGTAAAGGGTATTCAACTAGAAAATCTTTAAGTATAGAAAAATTAGAAAAAGTTATTAAATTAATTAAAAGTATTGATAATGATATAATAGTTATGGTTGATAATTGTTATTGTGAATTTGTTGAAAGAAAAACTCCAATTGAAGTTGGAGCTGATATTGCCGTTGGTTCTTTAATAAAAAATTTAGGTGGAGGAATTGCGCCAAATGGAGCATATGTAGTTGGTAGAAGTGATTTAATTAAATTGGTAGGTGAAAGACTTACACTTCCTGGAGAAGGTTTAGAGGTTGGACCAACGCTTGGTATAAACAAACAAATTTTAGAAGGTTTATTTTTTGCTCCAAGTGTTGTTGCTTCCTCTTTAAAAACAGCAGTTTTAACAAGCAAAGTAATGGAGAGTCTTGGATATGATGTTGAACCAAAATATAATGATGATAGATGTGATATAGTTCAAAATATTATATTTAGAGATAGAGAAAAATTAATAAAATATGTTCAAGGTGTTCAATATGGATCTCCAATTGATGCAAATGTAACAGCAATTCCTTGGGATATGCCAGGTTATACAGATCAAGTTATAATGGCTTCAGGTTCATTTACACAAGGCTCAAGCATTGAGTTTTCATGTGATGCACCTATAAGAGAACCATATATAGCATATCAACAAGGTGGATTAACTTACGAATATGGTAAACTTGGACTTATAAGTGCAATAGAAAATCTAGAAAAGTAGAGCAAAGTTTTGCTCCTTTTTTATGAGAAAATTAATTTCATTGAACAAAACTGCCCAAAATGGCAAAAAAGTTCAATGAAATTAAAGAGAGAATCTTATTATGGAAGAAAAAATAATTGAAAGAAATGACTATTTAGATAAAATAATTACAAGAAAAGTATAGATTAGAAAAATAAAAGATATAAAAAAATAAAAGTTTTTGCAAAATAAATTGCATAGCTTTTTTTAAAGTGTGTAAAATAATTTGAAAAAAGTGTAAGTGTAAAAAAATTTGTAAAATTAAGTTTTTTCTCAACAAAATAAATTGACAATCAGGTTGATATGATATACTAAAAATGTAAAAAATAGAGGAGTTGTGAACAATGAAAAGGAAATCGATTATAGCAGTTACTATACTATTATTGGCAGTAGGATTTGCTGCCGTATCGACAACATTGATTATTAACGGAAGTGCAAAGGTAAGTGAAAATGCCGATGATTTTTCAGTTATTTTCACTAAAGCAACATTAGATGGAGCCGATGTATATGCAAATGTAATAGATGATACAAAAAAAGTTATTACATTTGAAACAAGTGATTTAAAAACACTTAATCAAACTTCAGTATTAAGCTATGAAGTAACAAATAATTCAGCAAACTATGATGCAGAGGTGACTGTTAATTGTAAAGTAAAAGAAAATACTACAGCAAAATACACAAGTATCAAAAATGAACTAGATGGAAATGCAACAGTAATTAAAGCTAAAGAAACTTTAAACGGAACATTAACAGTAACATTAAACAAGACAGCAACTGAAGAAGTAAGAGAAGAATATGTATGTGAGTTAACATTTAATGCAGTAGAAAGAGATACACTAGGTAGTAGTGGGCCTACATATTATTATGCATTTGGAACACCAACAACAGCAAGTGCAACAGATTATACAACGTTAGGAAAAAATGTATTTGTAAGATTAGGAGCAAATGATTCAAAAGCAGTATGTATAAATGATAATGGATTATTTTGTATAAAACCAAATGATTATGATAATTCAGTATTAGCATTAAAGAATCACTTTGGAGAATCAGCTTGTAGTGTCGCTGGTTCTGACTTCATTTGCCGCTCTGATGCGTTCGACTGCAGTGCTTATTCAAATGGCAGCGTGGTCTGCTATGATAACTCGACTAATGAGAGCTGCGGTGTGTACTCTTCCGGATCTGTTGAGTGCGACTAGTCCTGCCTCCCTGGGATATCTAGACATCTAAAATCTATCTTTTGATTTATCAAAAGATGTTGAGGAGCATTGCGACGAAAAAGTGCCGAACGGAAGTGTAGGCATCAAAGTTTTGAAATAGTTGGTATCAACTATTTCAAAAAAAATTAATAAATTAGAAAGGAAATATAATAAAAATTTTGGGGTATTCTGAATTTAATGGAGTTTTAGTGACAATGGTTCTAACTTCAATTGCAACTCTGGTACGTTCAACTGCAATGCTAATTCAAATGGCAACGTGAACTGCAATGATAACTCGACTAATGAGAACTGCAATGTGAACTCTTCCGGAACTGTTGAATGCAACTAGTCCTGCCTCCCTGAACTTCTGATATACTTTATTTAATTAGTAATATTTTAAATTAAAGATTTGGAAATAAGAATATTCCATGTGGAAACACAAAATATATGCAGTAAATGAAAATTTAGATTAGTAATAAATATTATGAAACTCTTTGTTTTCTACCCTTACTGCTTTTTTTTATTATAAAAATGTCTTATGGAAGAAGTAAATACTAAGAAAAAACAAAAGTTAGATAATTTATATAATAAATATAAACCTCATGAAAAGTTTTTAATTGCAAAACAAGCTCGTAAAACAATTAGATATATTGAAAGAAATACAATGAGTTTTCCAAATATTTATAAAGTGTTAAAAACTAGAATTATTGAATCTAGTTATTCAATACTTGAAAATATATATCGAGCTAATATATTTCAAGAAATAGATTATAAAAAAGAAGTTGTTGTAAATATTCAAATGTTGAATTTTTATTTGGAAGAGGCTTTAAGAAAAGATTTAATTAGTAATAAAAAGTTTGAAAGTTATAGTAATCATTTGCTTGAATTAGATTTGATGGTTAGAAGTTGGTTTAAATATGAAAAGAGTAGCTAATATTTACTATAAAGTATATGATATAGATAATATTAGTAAAATGTGTGACTTAGTATGTTCTAAAGTAAGAAACAAAGAAAAAGCTGAAAAGTTTATGCTATATAAAACGGAGCATATTATTAATATTAGAAATAAATTAATATCTAAAAATTTAAATTTTTCTAGATATAATATATTTCTTATTACAGATCCTAAATGTAGGATAATTATGTCTCAAAGTATTGAAGATAAAGTTATAAATCATTTGATAGCTAAATATTTATTAGTTGATGTATTTGAAAATGTTTATACTAATTCTATGTGTGCAACTAGAATTAATAAAGGTTCTAGTTATGGAATTAAACTTGTAAAAAAATATTTGAATGAGATTAAATATAAGAATAGTAATTTTTATTATTTAAAACTTGATATTAAGAAATATTTTTATAATATAGATCATGAAGTTTTAAAGAGTATTTTAAAAAGAAAAATAAAGGATAAAGATGCTTTAGAAGTGCTTTATAAAATATTCGATAGCACTAACTCCACTTATATAAATGATTTTATCAAAAAATTAAAAAATAATCGAATTAAGTATTTAGATAATTTGGAGTTAATAAAAGAAACTGAAGAAATACCTTTATATGAATATAATAAGGGTTGTAGTATTGGTAATCAAACATCTCAAGCGTTTGGTTTAATTTATTTATGTGATTTTAATCATTATTTAAAAGAAGATTTACATTTAAAATATGTAGTTAATTATATGGATGATTTTATTATCATTCATGAAGATAAAAAATATTTGAATTATTGTTTAGAAAAAATAGAAAAATATCTAATTAACAAGTTAAAACTCGAGTTGAATATAAATAAAACAAAGATTAATGGAGTTAAAAATGGTATTGATTTTTTAGGATATAGATTTATTATTAAAGATAATAAAATTATTATAAAATTAAGAACTAGAGTTAAAAATAACTTTAAAAGAAAAATTAAAAATTTAATTTTGTTGGTTAATAATAATTATATTGATGAAAAAACATTTTATAAATGGTTATCAAGTTATAATGGCTTGTTAAAATATGAAAATTGTAAAAATTTATATTATACATATTTTAAATTGCAATAATTTAAAATATTATGTCTCTTTTTTTTTGAATATTTTTATTGTATACTTATAATAAGTGGAGTTGGTTAAAGTGCGTAAGAAAAGATTGTACATAATAATAGTTATTACATTTATTATTGCTACTTCTATAAGTGTTTTATTATTACTTAATAGTAGTAAAATACTTAGAAATTTTAAAATAATAAGTGTAAGTAATGAAATACATGAATATACAATTAAATTTGAACGTGTAAAAGCTGCGGTTAAATATAGAATAAATATATATGATCAAAATGATATAAAAATATTTGATGAAACAACTACTAATACAACTGAAAAAATAACTTTAAATGATTTAGAATATGATAATACTTATTCAGTAATGGTTTATGCAATTGATAAAGTAGGTGAATCTAGACCAGCTGAGCGTCCATATACTTTTAAATGGAATGAACCAAGTTTTGTTTATAACTCTAGTATTTTAAACAATGAAGATTTAATTCTTGATATAAATGGAGATTTAAAATTAAAAAAATATACAATTGAAGTGATTTTTAATGATGAAGTTAAATTAAATGAAGATTTAGTTGAAAACACTTATACAGTAAGTAAAAGTATTTATGAAAATAATTCAGGAATATTAAAAGTTAATATTAAAGATAAAGATAAAATTGTAGATACAGAAACTTTTTATAATAATATGAATCCTATTACTGATGTAACAATAACATCAATTGAGAATAATTCTATTCTTAAATATAATGATGTTTATTTAGAGATGTCGGGTGGAGATAATTCTGAAAATACAGATATAAAAATATATGAGAATAAAAAACTTATAAAGACTAGTAATACTTTAAAGAAGAAAGTGATTTTATCTAAAAACTTATTTAAAACTGGACTTACTTATAGAATAGAAGTTACTCCTAAAATAGGAGATTATACAAAAAGTGCGAGTGTTAGTTTTCAAATGAGTGAAAAAGAACAATTAAAACCAGTTTATATTTCTAATAATTGGACTCATGTAAAACGTGGTACTAAGATTACTTTAGCAAGTCCTGATAAAAACGCGACAATTTATTATACAGTTGATGGTAATAATCCTGAGAGTTTTGGTATTCCATATAAAGAACCAATTACTATAAATGAAAATACAGTTTTAAAAGCTGTAAGTGTTGAAGATAATAAAATTAATAGTATTGTTAAAACTTATAATATTAATGTAAGTGATATGCGTGAATTAAGAGTATATATAAGTCCATCTAATCAGTCTAAAAACTTTGGTGTTAAAGAAGCTCTTTACACTAATGAAAGAGATGAAATGAATGATTTATCTAATTATATAGTTGAAAGACTTGAACGTTTTGGAGTTAAAATAAAAAGAAATAATTCTAGTGGAAATATTAATTTATGGTTAAAAGAAAGTAATTATTTTGGAGCTAATTTACATATTGCAATACATTCTAATGCATCAGTTGATCACACTTCTCGTGGTATTGAAACATGGATTCATAATGAAACAAGTGATACTTACAGTCTTGCTAATAAAATTCAAGAAGATTTAGTAAGCATATATCCTGATAAAGATGAAGAATATGCTGATCGAGGAGTAAAATATGCTAATGGTGCTTTAGGAGAGGTAAATGATAATTATCTTCCATTTGGAATTTTAGTTGAAGTTGCACATCATGATTATTATGAAGACGCTTTATGGATTATGCAAAATAAAAAATTAATTGGTTATAATATAGCTGATTCAATATTAAAATATTATCAAATTATAGAATGATTTATCTACTTTTGTCGAATCTATTGAACTTATAAAATTTAAGTAATATAGTTTAATTGGTGAACATATGAAAAAGGTAAACAGAATACTTGATTCAATGATAAGTGATATTGATAAAGTGAAATTAGGGTTGTATGAAGCTTCTACTAAAAGAAAAAAGTAGAAGTTTTTTTATATGGGCCATGCCTAGTTGCTGAAAAAGACAAAAATTTTCAATGAAAAATATTTGCTTTTTGACAATTAAATTGAAAATTACTAAGTTATCATTTTTTATTATATTGACAATGGTACGGATAAATTATATAATGTCCGTATGAATGAACAAAAATGAAAAAGGTGAATTTTATGACAAAAGAAGAGTTTATAAATGAAAGTAATATAGAAATTATTCAAAAACTTATGGAAAGAAATAATGGGTACATCACTGCAAAAGAACTTAAAGATTTTGATATAAGTAGAAATTATCTATCTATTATGGTTAAAAAAAATATGATAGAAAAAGTAGCTAAGGGAATTTATATAGATTATGCTAAGATTAAGGATGTATATTATGTACTCAATGTAAGTACTCCAAAAATAATTTTTTCTCATATGACTGCACTTTATTTTCATAATCTTTCAATTAAAGCACCAGATAGTTCTTTTGATATAACTGTTACAAAAAAGTATAATAATCCTAAGCTAAAAAAACATAATGTTTTCTATGTTGATGATAAATTTTACAATATTGGAATTACCGAAGTTAAAACACCACTGGGTAATAAGGTAAGAGTTTATGATATGGAAAGATGTATTTGTGATATAATCCGTTCAAAAAAAAGAATGGATATAGAGCATGTTAAATATGCAATTAAAGAATATCTTAAAAGAAATGATAGTGACCTAATAAAACTTTCAAAGTATGCTGATATGTTTGGTATAAAAGAAGAAGTAATGGATTTTGTGAGTATGATGTATGAATAGTATGCAAGTAAAAGATAAATTAAAAAATATAGCAATTAAACGAAACTTAGATTTTAATACATTACTTCGTTTATATTTGTATGATAGATTTATAGAAAGATTAGCAGTAAGTAAGTATCGTGATAATTTCATTTTAAAAGGTGGATTCTATTTAAGTACATTATTTGGATTAGAAAGTCGATTTACTAAAGATATAGATACTGCAATAAAAGATGCTAATTTTACTAAAGAAAATGTTGAAAAGATGATTAAATCTATTATTGCAATAGATATTAACGATGGTGCTTTAATAAGTTTCATAGAGATTGGTAATATACGTGAAGATAATCAATACGGTGGTTTTAGAGCTATTTTAAATGTAAAAGTAGATACAATTAGAGAAAACTTTCAAATTGATATAGCAACAGGAGATCCTATCACACCAAAACCAATTGTATATAAATATTGTCCGATATTAGGAGATAGTTATGTAGATGTATGGTCATACAATATTGAAACTGTAATTGCAGAAAAGTTAGAAACAATTTTAAGAAGGGCTGAAGCTAATAGTAGAATAAGAGATTATTATGACTTATATTTGATATATACTAAAGGTTGGAATGATATTAAAATAGATGATCTACGTAAGGCAATATATAAAACATTTGAAAAGAGAAATTATCATGGGAACATTGAAGAAACTGTGGCAATATTAAAAGATAGTGAGATTATTAAAAATAGATGGAATTCATATAAGAAAAAATATGAATACGCAAATGATATTGATTATGAAGAAATAATGAAATGTGTTGAAGAAATTATTAAAGTAATAGTATCAATAACAGTATAGAATGTTTTGTACGAGTAAAGTTAATCAAATGGAAAAACATATATCAACGATTGGGGAACATCTAAGACGAAGAATGATAGATATAATTGTATCAACGGACAACTTCCAAATATAGGCAAGAATGTCTATTGAAACCCGTATGTTTAAAGATAAAACCAAAAGATATATTGGTGCAAGTTATTAGCATAACTCAATGTGAACGATTATTCATGTGGCAATATCAATTAATAGGTTAAATCAAAAAAAAAAAATAGTAATATCACTAAACTATTATTTAAAGTACGTGCTTTAATATAAATTGAAACGCTGTCTAATAAACAGTGCGTATGGTGGTGTTGGAGAGACAAATTTACAAATTATTGAAAATTTTCTTTACTTAATTTTCAAAAGTGTGATTTTTTCCTAAAAAAAGCTTGCAAAAATGTGATTATTATGCGTAAAATGCTTGCAAAAGTGTGATTAAAAGCGATTTAGTATGATATAATTGTTGTAGGTGATGTGTATGAAAAGAAAAATAATGAATGATCTTATTAAATGGAAAAATAGCAAAAATCGTAAACCATTAATCCTAAAAGGAGCAAGACAAGTTGGTAAAACATATATTTTAAAAGAATTTGGAAACACTTATTACAAAAATATCGCTTATTTTAATTTCGATCACGATAATGGTTTATATAATTTATTTGAAAATACAAAAAGTCCAGACAGAATAATTGAACAATTATCATTTGCAAATGGTACAAAAATAGAAAAAGAAAATACTTTAATAATATTTGATGAAATTCAAGAATGTCCAAATGCTCTTAATTCTTTAAAATATTTTTGTGAAGAAGAACCAGAATATCATATAGCTTGTGCTGGTTCATTATTAGGAATTAGACTTTCTAAGACATCTTTTCCTGTTGGTAAAGTTGATTTTTTAAGCTTATATCCAATGACTTTCAGTGAATTTTTAGAAGCTGATGGTTGTGAAAATCTTGTTGAATTTATGAAAAGCATAAATAATATAGAAAATATTCCTAAATTATTTGAAGATAAATTGATCGAAAAACTTAAAATCTATTATATAGTTGGAGGTATGCCAGAAGTTGTTAATTCGTGGGTTAATGAAAAAGATATTGAAAGAATAAATTATCTTCAAAAAAGTATATTAGATTCATATTCTAGTGATTTTTCTAAACATACCGATGCAAGTGAAGCAAATAAGATTTCTTTAATTTGGAATGGTATTCCTTCACAACTTGCAAAAGAAAATAAAAAGTTTGTTTATCAGACTGTTGCAACAGGAGCTAGAGCACGAGAATATGAAAGCGCATTGAATTGGCTTAATGACGCTAATTTGATTTATAAATGTTATGACTTGACTAAATGTGATTTTCCTCTAGTTGCATATAATGATTTAAGTGCTTTTAAAATCTATATGAATGATATTGGACTTTTAAGAAGAATGGCAAATTTAGATAGTAGGATCATTATTGAAGGCAATAAATTGTTTGAAGAGTTTAAAGGAGCTTTTACCGAAAATTATGTTTGTCAAACACTAGTTAGTTTATATAATAATCCTTTAAATTATTTCACTTTTGATAGAAATGAAATTGATTTTGTTATTCAATATAAAAATGAAATTATTCCAATAGAAGTTAAATCTAATAAGAGTACAAATAATAATAGTTTAACTAAATATAACAAAAAATATGAAAACAATGAATGTATAAGATTTAGTCTTAATAATTTAAAAAAAGATGGTGCTATTATAAATGTTCCTTTATACTTTATTGAATATATTGATAATATTTTATAAAGTATTACAACCAATTGACAACGAGCTTAAAAAATAATAAAATTATATTGTTAAGAAGAAAAAATAGGGTGATATTTATGTATAATGAAAAAATATTTTTAACTCCTCAAGAAATACTTGAAAAAGAGTTTAAGATTGATGCTAAAGGATATAGACCTCAAGAAGTTGATAAATTTCTTGATATGGTTATTAGAGATTATACAGAATTTGCTAGTATTATTAAAAAGTTGAAAAGTGATAATAAATATTTAGCGGAAGATAATGAAAAATTAAAAACTGAATATCGTAAACTAAAAAATATTATTGATTCTGCTGAAGGAAATGGTTCTTCAAGTAATAGTAATTATAATAATATTGATCTTCTTAAGAGAATTAGCAATTTAGAAAAAGTTGTATATGGAAAAGATGAATAAATAATATCTAGGTAAACGCGGCATATAATTATGTTGAGGAAAGTCCATGCTCGCACTATCCTGTGATGGTAGTAGTGTTCATGCCGAGGGAACAAATAACCGAGGGTAAGTTTTAACTTAACGGCTCCGAAATAACCTTAAATGGTTAAATTAGGTATAAAAGTGCCAAAGAGACGAGTACATTTGGAAACGAATGTAGTGGAACGTGGTAAACCCCATGAGCGAGAAACCCAAAATTGGTAGGGGAGTCTTTAGAAACAAATTAAGAAGGGACTAAAGGACAGTAATGTAGATAAATGTTTACCGCCTAGAAATAGGTACAGAACATGGCTTATAAGATATTTTTTATTTAATTAAAAGGATGTGGTACTGTGATAGAAGCAGGCTTATCTTTAAAAAGCACAAGGGAAAAATCAGGAGTTTCTATTGAAGAAGCAAGCCAGGATTTAAACATTCCAGTTTTATTTTTAGAACAAATTGAATCTGGAGCAGTTGGAGCTTTTGAAGATATATATGAACTTAAGAATATGATGCTAGAATATGCTAAATACTTAGGTTTAAATACTGATGATATCATTCTTAAATTTAATGAATATATGTTTGATTATACAAGTAAAATTCCTATGGATGAAATAGAAAAAGCAATGAAAGAAAAAGAAAAAGAAAAAACACCTGAAGAAGAAATATTTTCTCCATATACAAGAATAGAAGAAAAAGAAAAAAGTTTACCTTATATAATATCGGCTATAGTTATAATAGTATTAGTTGTTTTAGTACTTATTTGGAGTATAAAGCAAATTACTGTTAATGGAACACATGATATTATTGGTTTTTTAGGATAGGAGAGTTTTTATGAATTTACCAAATAAAATTACAATGGCAAGGATTGTTCTTTCAATATTGCTACTTATATTATTAATATTTCCATTTAATTTATGTGGAATAGAATTTCCAACTTATGAATTATTTGGAACTATAAATGTTAATTTATTATATATTATTGGTGGTGTTATATTTTTAGTAGCATCTTTAACTGATTTTATAGATGGTAATATTGCTAGAAAGAAAAAATTAGTTACTGATTTTGGAAAAGTAATGGACGCTATTGCTGATAAAGTTTTAGTTAATGGAGTATTAGTTGTTCTTGCATGTAATGGACTTATTAGTAAAGTTATACCAGTTATAATTATTACTAGAGATATCTTTGTTGATTCAATTAAAATGGTTGCTGGAAGTAAAGGTAAAGCTGTTGGAGCATCAATGCTTGGAAAATTAAAAACTATATGTATGATGAGTGGTTTAACATTAACTTTCTTCTATAATATTCCATTTGAATTAATTGGTTTAGATGTTGCTAATGGACTTTTATATATAGCATGTGTATTATCAATAATAAGTGGAGTTCAATATTATTTAGTTAATAAAGAAGCATTTAAGGAAAAATAGAGAGTTGCAGTAAAATGTAACTTTTTTTTATTTATATACAGATTTTTAAAATTGTACATTTGTTCGAAAAAAATATTGACTTTTATTTTTATAATTGGTAAGATGTTTATGTAAGGAAGATTAGATAAGGAGATCGTATGAAAAAAGTAGATACAACAAATCAAGATAAAGATAAAGCCTTAGAACAAGTAATGGCTGAAATAGAAAAACAATTTGGAAAAGGAGCAATAATGAAACTGGGAGAAGAAACTCACTATGAAATCGAGACAACTCCATCAGGATCACTTGGATTAGATATTGCTCTTGGAGCAGGTGGTTTTCCAAAAGGAAGAATTATAGAAGTATATGGACCTGAATCAAGTGGTAAAACAACTATTGCTTTACAAGCAGTAGCAGAAGTTCAAAAACGTGGTGGTCGTGCTGCATTTATTGATGCTGAACATGCTTTAGATCCGATTTATGCTAAAAATTTAGGAGTAAATATCGACGAACTTTTATTAAGTCAACCAGATACTGGAGAACAAGCTTTAGAAATATGTGAAGCATTAGTTAGAAGTAATGCCGTATCAATAGTAGTAATTGACTCAGTTGCTGCTCTTGTTCCTCAAGCAGAAATAGAAGGTGAAATGGGAGATAGTCATGTTGGTCTTCAAGCAAGACTTATGAGTCAAGCTTTAAGAAAACTATCAGGTATAATAAATAAAACTAATACAACTGCAATATTCATTAATCAGTTGCGTGAAAAAGTTGGAGTATTATTTGGTAACCCAGAAACTACTCCAGGTGGAAGAGCATTAAAATTCTATGCTTCTGTAAGACTTGATGTTAGACGTGGAGAGCAAATTAAATTAGGAGATTCAGTTATTGGAAATAAAACTAATATTAAAGTTGTTAAAAATAAAATTGCCCCTCCATTTAAAGTTGCTACAGTTGATAT
>ENA-ORKV01000569-ORKV01000569.1-human-gut-metagenome-genome-assembly--contig:-NODE-569-length-43331-cov-5.859042_pt1 | contig 43331 bp, 75 predicted proteins | sample MGYA00243058_ERZ508805 | MGnify/ENA primary metagenome ERZ508805 (study PRJEB26277, sample SAMN04329770) | human gut metagenome | biome: human-associated habitat | host: Homo sapiens | place: USA... | reverse complement strand
GTAATTTCCGCTTGCTTATGCCGTGCATTAATCGCCTGTGGCGCCTGCCGTGCTGTAATCGCCGCTGGAAAACGGCTCTTTATCTTTCACGCGCCTAAATACAGCGTCAAGAGTCGCTTTCAGCATCCCAGCAAAGTTCAGTTCTCCTTTCACAGTGAGCTCCGTACAAGCGAGCTTGCTACCTTCGTCGGACTTGCTGATCTCGCCGCCGCACTCAACTTCAAAGAATCTGGGATTGTTTTTCATCGGGTAGTAGCGCAGAACTTCAAACGGGTTCTCACAGGCGTGCATACCTTTGTTACAGCAGTCCGCCTTATCCTCGAAATAAGTCTTGCCAACCTCATACTTTTTGCCCCGGCAGGTCATATCCGGGTTCATCGCCTTGTATGCAATAATTTTTTCGCTCATGCCGCTGTCTCCTTCCTTTCAAAACAAATTGGTTTTAGTAAACCATGATTTCTTCTGCCAATTTGCGGTTGTAGCCACAAAATACGGTATTGCCCGTGGTCTCGTTGCGCAGGGTGTAGCCCTCTCTGCTTTTCATAAAGCAGTACTTGTACTCATGCCCGCTTTGGCTTTTCTCGGTGTAGCAGAACGGCTTGTAACAGTCTGCCTGTGCGAGCGCCTTGCGAAAGCCGGTCTTTGTCATTTTGCACACTCCATCTCCTTCCTTAGAACATGCTGGTCTGGCCGTTGGACTGCTGGATCAGCATCACGGTGTTTGTGCTGGGCTTCCAGCGCTGGATGTACTCCACCGCCTCGTCAAAGCGCTTGCGGGGAATGTTATTTCTGCCGCTGCCGTGCAACCATCATCAGGCGGGGTTATTCAGGGCGAGTATTCCACGCTTCAATAGTTCGTTGCCTGCCCAATTCCCCGCGATGTTCATAAAAATCGCGGGTAAATGTGATATTGCATTTCGGACATCTAATCCGAATGCCCTCAGTATTAGATTCAGTGATGGTTGTATGCTCCTGCCCGCAGAATGGGCACGGTTTCAGCAGTTCGCCGGGCTTTTTGTTACCGTTCATGCTTCGGCCTCCTTGCTGTCCCACTCTCCGGTGCTTTTGTGCTGGAACGGCGTGGATTTGCGATTTTTGGTGTACCCCTTGCCGCAGTACTTGGTGTATAGCACCCACTGGCCGTCGCTGGTCTTGTACTGGATCTTCAGTCCGTGGAGGATGCTGTTGAGCTTCTCGGCGCTCAATCCGTAATCCTTGGAAAGGCTGGTAGTGGTGCGGCAGTTCTTGCCCACGCACACCGCCCTGGCATACTCTGCATCCGGTTTCAGGTCGTTGTTCTCTGCCAGAAGCTGGCGGTTGGCGGCCTTGAGCTGGTCGTTCTGCTTCTGAGCGATCAGCACAGCACGCCGCATAACCGCTTCCGGGCTGTTCCACTTGGCTTCAACGGCAAGAAAGTACTGCCGGGCCTGCTTGCCACGCTCATTGCGCTGAATCATGCACAGCTCCTTGGCCATCGGGATGGTGAGCTGGTGGTCGGTGCGTTCCGTAACCGGGTTCTTTGGATTATTGGTTGCACATTTTTGTGTGACCAATACGAAGTCCTCATTTTCCGAGAAGCCGTACTCGGTCATGCGGTCGAACCACTGTTTATAGGGCGTATTGACTTCCAAGAAGTCGTGCAGCTCCCGACCGCTCACGGTAGGCCGTTCCGGGTTGTCGTAGCTGACCGGAATCAGCTCTCGCATATCGTTTGAGTCGTTCATGCTTTCTTTCCTTCCTGCCGCTCTTCCACCAGCAGCTTGTCCACGGATACCTTAAAGTATCGGGCCACCTTCATCAGCTGGCTGATACTGGGGCCGTAAACGCTGCGCTCCCACTTGCCAATTGCGCCGTTGCTCAGACCTGCTACCTCTTCCAAATCGGTACGGCTCAGTCCGTGCAGCTTGCAAAACTGGTCAATTTTTGAAACATTCACTAGCAATTCTCCTTTCCGGGCTTGAAAATCACTAGAAAATATGCTACTATGTAGTTGCAAGGTACAAAGTGAATAAAATCTAGCGTATGCCCGATATAATAGTGTCAGGGGCTTTTGGTTTTGTTTGCTCCTTACGCTCTCTATTATATAGCCTAATTTTCTAGTTGTCAATAGAAAATTAGGCTATCGGAGGAATTTTTTATGCGTTCTTTGCCGGAGTTGGTAGAATTTATCCGTGTATCGTGCAAATTTCAAAATAGTTCTATTACAAAAATGGAAAAAGATTTGAAATTCGCAAACGGAACGGTAGGAAAATGGGCTAATGGCAAGCGTTATCCGCCTAAGGACAAGCTATTACTTGTAGCTGATTTTTTGCAAATTTCTATTGAAGAGCTTATGGGCGAAGCTCCGGAGCAAAAAGAAAAGCCCACTCCCAGTGAAGAGAGTGAGCTGAATGCGCACGCTAAAGCCATACTATATAAGTATGAGCAGCTTGACCCTGCGCAAAGGGTTATGTTTGAAAAGATGCTTGACGCTGCACTTGAGGCAGCGAAGGGGGATAAAAATGAAAAAGGCTGAATTTCAGGCTGTTATCAATAGTTCTGTGAACGAATACGCACGAAAAGCAGTTTCCGATTTGGACGCTCATCCTGAACGCTCCGATCTCGAAAAAATTGCAGTGATGTACAAGAGCTCCCTGATCGGCTCCGTTGAGATCGTGATTGACGCTCTGCAGAAATCGGGCGTGTTAAATTTTGACGATTGATTCTTTGGAGTTGGCAAGCTCGTTCAGGCTTTCTCTGATGCAATTGCTCACCGCAACATAGGATCTTTCTTTTTCCAGAAGGTGAATAAAATCTGCGGTTTCCTGCGGGGTGGCAGTGATTTCGATTTTCATAACGTTATCCTTTCTGCGCGGCTTCCAGCAGCGCGCCAACGTCAATGTCAAGAGAAAGTGCAAGCTTGATTTTCTCAAGTATAACACATTCCGGGGCCGATTTCATCAATTCTGTGCTATGTTCTCGCACTTTCTTTTCCTCCTTTGGTCATTGAAAATTTGTTTTCTGGCAGCCGGTTGGCTGCCTATTTTTGAATCTAAGAGGTGTTTTTATGGCTCGGAAAAAGAATGATATTGTCAACAACGGCGAAAAAACGAAGAAAAAACCAAACGGATGCGCAATTATCGTTGCGATTCTTGTGTTCGGGCTTGCGTTTAGTTTTCTTTCTGCCAAAAATATTGCAGACGATGTTGACGTTGTATTCGATGCCACAAAATATGAGCACGAAGACGGTTCCGGCCTGACAGAAGATGAACTTATCAGCATGATCGGAGAGCCAGACAGTACCGAAGACTGGACTTACAGCAACGGTCAAGCCATTCATACGCTGTTCTATGGAAACAATACATATGATTTTGTATTTGAACGCCTGCATCGAATCACACTTTATGACGTTTTCCCTTATAAGTATAAAGATCAGTTCCTTACAATGTTCAATCTGAAAAAGACAGGTAAGACCACTGTAAACGACACCGGAACATGGTATCGCGCTTATAACTGCGGAATCAATGACCTATGGCTCAATTATGAGGACGACAAAATCACAACGTCTATTATCACCTACTCAACATTTTTTAATAGCTAATTTCCTATCACAAATTCATTATACATCTTTCGGTTGTATCATTCAATAGATATCACAAAATAAATTCGATTTTTCTGAAAATAGTTAGATTTTCACTTGAAGTCATCCAGCCGCTGCATCTTCTGCAGCAGTTCCCCGGCAAGCTCCCCGCCGGGGCAGTTGGCGGCATCCAGCAAGCGCCGGACGCTTTCCGCCTTGCGGACCACATAGAAGCGGGCCAGGGTCTGACACTCGGGCGGCATATCCTCATAGCACGCCAGGGCGGCGCGGATGTGGGTGCAAAAGCTCTGCATCTTGTCCATAAATCATTCCTCCCAGGGTTTCGGAGTGGGCCGCGTGCCGGTGAGCACGCTGGCGGGCATTCCGTCAATGATGGTCATATCGGGATCCATGCTGATCGTCTGACTGTTTTTCATTTCATTTTCCTCCTGTTTTTGGTAATATTTACATCTTATGTACCAGATTCTACCATGCGCCAGAGGAAAATGAAATTGGTGTAATTTTTGTCGAATGGCGCAGAGTTTTTCTGCGCCATTTTTCTTTTATAACACGCTGCGTTTAGGGGTGATAAGTATGAGTTATTTTACCGCTGCTCAAATCGGAAAAGCGCTTTCAAAAACGCGGGTATCCGCCGGGCTAAGTCAAAGAGAGATCGCGATCCGCATCCAGAAGGGAGAGCGGACGGTGCAAAGCTGGGAAAAAGGAGACACAAGCCCAGACAGTGACGAGATCATGGATTGGTGCGCAGCCTGCGGAGTGTCCCCCATCACAGTGTTTATGGAAGTTATGCACCCGGATCTGTACGCAGTGCCAGACGGGCAGAAGGATGACGCGGCCATAGACAAGGAGCTGCACACGCTGGTGCAGGCACTTCCCCCGCTCTCCCGGCGGCTTCTGCTGTTCGTGCTCAAGGGCCGACACGGGAGCAGCCCGCCTGCAGTTATCTCTGAAATAGCCGCAAACCTCCACTGCCCTCTCAACAACCGGGTCAGCGTGTGCGGCACCATCATCGATCAATACAGCTTTGCCCAGATCAGAGGGCTTGACCCGTGCCCGGACGAGCCGCATCCCCCGATGGAGGATTTGAAGATCAATTACAAGTCGGGGCGCGCAGCGTCAGAGAACGGCGCTCTGGGCTATATAGGGCGCAGAAAGGAGTAGCGCATGAAGTGTGTCAGATGTCATGTAAACATCCCGGACAAGGCTTTATTTTGCCCGTGGTGCGGAAAGCAGCAGGATGCAACGTCCGCTCCCGTGCATAGAAAAAAGCGCCGCCGCCCAAAGGGCAGCGGCAGCGTGTACAAGCTGAAAGGGGTCCGGGCAAGGCCCTATGTAGCCGTGACCGGGAAAAAGGAAGTGCTGGGCACATACGGAACGCCCGGGGAAGCCGTCCAGGCGCTTGACGCATACAATGCCCAGAACACCCCGGCAGAGCGCCTGAAGTGTACTTTTGCGGATGCCTACGAGAAATGGCGGGCACAGCCGAAGTTTTCAAGTCTCAGCCGGGACATGATAAATGGATACGAGCTGGCTTTCAAAAAATCCGCTCCGCTGTACAGCCGACAAATGCGAGACCTGAAAGCGGAGGACTATCAGCAGATCATAGACCAGATGGTTGCAGACGGTCTCTCCCGCAGCTCGTGTGAGAAGCAGCGCACCCTTTTCAGCCAGCTATGTGAGTGGGCAATGGCCCAGGACATCATAAACAAGAACTATGCCCAGCTCCTTCACCTTCCTGCCGCAGCCGGAAAGGCAGAGCGCACCCTTACGGCGGACGAGATTGCCCGGATCAGCGCATACCAGACCGACAAGCGCTTCGGCCAGACAGCGCAGATCGCTATGGTGCTTCTCTATACAGGCATGCGCATCGATGAGCTGCTTTCCATGCGCTGCGAGAACGTGTACCTGAAAGAGCACTACATGCAGGGCGGTGAAAAAACGGAAGCGGGCAAAAACCGCATCATCCCCATCCTCGACCCCATTTACAAGATCATCGCCTTCTGGATGATGGACAGCGGGTGCGAGTGGCTGATACCTTCCAAGACTGGAACGAAGCTGGACAAGAGAAACGTGGCCACAAAGTTCCGGGCCTTGATGCAGGAGTGTCAGATCGATGGCGTGCACCCGCACACCCTTCGCCACACGGCCAGCAGCAAAATGGTGGAGTGCGGTCTTGAAAAAACTGCCGTGCAGGCTATTCTCGGCCACAAAAATTTTTCCACAACAGCAAACAAGTACGTTTCCCACAACGACCCGACATACTTGTTACAGGAGATGCAGAAGATGAAATACTGATTTTGTTAGTCTGTTTGTTAGTTTATTCCGTTTTTCAGCCGTGTTTTGCCATGTTTTCACAAAAGAAAATGCCGTTCATGTGATTTAATATCACGAATGAACGGCATTTTTGGAGCTAGTGACAGGAGTTGAACCTGCACACCACTGATTACAAATCAATAATATTTTTCGTATTTATGCTATTTTTGCAGTAAGTGTTAGCTTGTTGTTCGCTTATGGCGTATTCTAAAAGCGATAAATCGCCCGCCTTATCTTACAACAAATGTTGCAAAAATTCAACGCATGTATGCGGAGCGTTCTTTTGTAACGGCTTCGCACAGGCCAGAAACAAGGTCTTCCGCCATGCTCCACATGTGATGCAGCTCTACGCCTGCTGCAGAATCCTCGCTGTCAACGCCGGTAAGGATTTTCTGTGCAATGCGGCGGTTTGCGTCAGCGTGCTCCATTTCTTCCCCAGAGAGCTTATACCACTCAGAAGAAGCGTAGGGGCAGACAGTTTTATAGTCCATTGCCATGCTTGCGTAGTTCATCGCATCGCTGTACTCTTCGGCCATTTGCTTTGCAGCATGAACGAGTGTGTCCTTATACCCTGCAAACTTTGCTTCGTCCATCATAACCAGGTCCTCCCCCTTACAGTTTTTCCACGGCCACAGCCATATTGTTCACCGCGGCAGCAGTACCGGTCAGCAGGAAGCTCAGGATAGAGCTTTCGCAGCCGCACGCATTGCGCACCAGGAAAGTCAATGCCAGATTGGTCGGTGCAGCCGCAGTGGCCACAGCCTGAGAAGCGGTAGCGCCGATGACAGCCACGCCGTCCTTCTGGCCGGTCAGGGTCACAGTGCCCGCAGCCGTGGGAGCCAGTGTAGCGGACACGGTCACATGGTAGTAGCCCTGACCCAACAGGGTGATGGTGTTGCCGTCCTGCCGAATGTTGCAGCCAAACCGCCGGGAAGTGGTGCCGACAGGAATAATATCGTTTACCGCCACGGTCTGAGCCGAGGTGTTGGCGGTATAAATAGCAGATTTAGACATAAAAATCTCCTTCCTTATATAAAAGGCGGAGCAGCCTTTGCCGCCCCGCCGAACCTCGCCAAAAGGGCGTATGTGTTAGATGTTGCCGCAGCCGTTATTGCAGCCGCAGAAGGGGCTCGGGCCCGCATTGTAGGAGTAGCCGTTGGGGTACTTCACAACGCCGTACATCTGGGAGGCCAGCTCCAGCTGACTGATCCGCTGGGCCTGTGCCGCGATGGTCTGCTCAAGCTGGTTCTTCTGCAGCTCGGCAAACTTTGCGTCAATGTTGGAGTTGATCGCGCAGGTCTGCTTGTCCATCTGGGCTGCCAGGTTGGCAGTCGCCAGCCGGTTGTCGCAGCAGCACTGAGCAAGCTGTGCCTGGATGCCGTTGCCGGTCTGCAGGATGGTGGTGTTGGTGCCTGCCTGAGCCAGAGCAACCTCTTTGCCCAGCTGACCGATATTGCCCTGCATCTCATAACCGAGATTACAGATACCGTTGCCGATGTTGGTCAGGCGGTCGTTCAGCTGGCCAAACTGCTGGCCATAGAGGATTTCCTGCTGGCTTGCCGCGGTGGCATACTGGCCGTACTCGCCGGTGCGGTTGCCCCAGAGACCATTGCCGCCCATAAAGACGAACAAAAAGAGGATGATGATCCACCACGCGCCGCCCTGGCCCCAGCCGTCGTTATCGTTGCCACGGGTCACGGCAGCGATATCGCTCAAAGACATGTTATCCATAGTTGATTTCCTTTCTTGCGAATAGTGAAATTATTTCAAATCGTGGCCACGATTTTTCGATTACTTGATGAAAGGTATGATCTGCTTTGCCATCGCTTCCAGCTGGTGGTACTGCTCATCTGACATCTTACCGGACTTGCGCAGCTCTTCCACCTGCTTTTGGGGATCTCCCTGGAAAGCGGAGCGGAACTGCTGAAACTGCCGGAGAAGCTGCATCACATTGCCCATCGGGCTGGGCATGGATGGGCCGGAGGTGCCGCCCAGAAACTGCATCAAGGGATTTGCCATACCTTAACCCTCCTTTGCCCGTGCGGTCCTTGCAGGAGCCGCCGGGGCCGTCTGATACTGCGCCATCACGCGCTCCACCTCGGCCTTTACGGCAGCCTGTATCTTCTGATCTGCCTGTGCAGAGGTCAGATACTGCGCCTCTGCCGGGGTCTGCATCGCCGCCGGGTCGATCTTTGTCAGGCGGTAGTACTCGCCGGAGGCATAGCCCATCGTGTCTGCTTTTTTGACAGCCATAACAGGCTCGTTTTGCACCATGATCCAGCGCGTTTCGCCGGGCTGCACCATAACCTTGTCCACGTCTGCGATGGTTGGCACCATCGTGAAGGGGCTTTGTCCCCCGCTCTGTGGAGCGGCCTGCTGGGCCATTTGCTGCTGATACTGGCCTTGCCCAAAGCCAATCGGTGGCATCCCACTGTAAGGGTTCGATTGCCAGCCGCCAAAAGGATACGCCATAAAGCTTCCCCGTCCTTTCTTGATCTTGTAGCACCAGTTTACCTTTTTAAACCGCCGAGAGAGTCAACGAACGCACAACGAAGGACAAAAAGAAAAAGCGCCCACACGACATTACACCGCATGAGCGCTTAATTTTCAGCTATTCTATTTTACAGATTCTTGATTTGTTCCAGCAGTGCAGCCCGCCGGGTTTCCGTCTCTGCATCTCCCGGTGGCGCTTTTGGCTCTTCCGGCACGGGATGAGCATTGATATAGTCCCGCACTGCCTGCTGTAAAACGGCGTTCGAGGTCGTATTTTCTGCCGCACAAGCTGCTTTAAACTTGTCAGCAACTTCCTTCCTCACCTTGCAGGCCAGCACCGTCATGTTCTCCTTGTCCCATTTGGCATTTGCTCTTTTTTGAGATTCCGAAGTCATGCTTTTCCCTCCTTTCAACTTTCAGAAAAGCTTCCCGATGCTATTATAGCACATTTGCAACACTGTTTACATTATAAAATTAAACAAAATTATGCGGTAAACATTATACAATGTGACAATTTACATATGCTGTAAACCGTATTATAATAGACGTATGGTCAAGAGGGGCGGAAAGGAGGACGCCCATGAAGTTCAAAGAGTTTCAACGGCTGAACCGTAAACAGCAGCGCAAATTGTTTGAGCAATATAAAAAAGAGTGGTTAGCCGCTCGTAACAGCTAATCACTCCAAGCACAAGAAGCAACCATAGCAAAAGCCCCTCTTGTACCTTTATTTTATATTATTTCACGGAGAAAGTAAAGGTATTTTACAATGAACTATCCTTTTACGCGCGATTTTCTCCTGAAGCTGTCTGGCTTGACCGATGCCGACCTTGATGAAACGCTGAGAGACTGCGCCGATGATGTCTGCAAACTTATGAACTTCGCTTATGCAGAGGGTGTAAAGGCCGGTAAAAAGGCGGTGGGCGCATGAGTGATATTGTTCTTTCCACCCAGAACGGACAGGCCGTGGTATCCAGCCGGGAAGTGGCGGAGCGTTTTGGCAAGAACCACAAAGATGTTCTCCGCGCTATTGAGAATCTGGCGGCGCAAAATTGCGCCACCAAATCATTTTTTTTACGAAACCACGTTTGAAAACCGAGGAAAGCTGTACCCCATGTACTTGATGAACCGCGACGGGTTCTCCTTGCTCACCTTTGGTTTTACTGGTGATGAAGCGCTTGACTGGAAATTGAAGTACATCCAAGCCTTTAACGAGATGGAGAAGAAGCTGACCACGCCCGAACCTGAACCGCCGGAGCTGGCACTATCCAAAGCGCTGGTGATGGCGCAGGGCATCATTGCCCGGGAACAGGAACGCTCCAAACAGCTCGAAAAGGAAAACGCCAAGCTCAAGCCCGCCGCCAAGTACGCCCACAATATGCTTTTGAGTGACGAAACGCTCACCATGACGCAAATTGCGCTCAATTTTGGTATGACGGCCAACAAGCTCAATAAGCTGCTGGAAGAATGGGGCATCCAGCGCAAAGTGAATGGGCAGTGGATCCCGAAGCGGAAGTATATCGATAAAGGTTATACTGTAAGTATTCCGGTTGAAATTGGCAACGGTGAGACCAAAGAGAACACCCGCTGGAACCGCACCGGGCAGGCTTTTATCTACAAGCAGATGTACGACCACGGCTATTTGACCGTGAAGGAACAGGCCGAGCAGAAAGCGAAGGAACGCAAGGTACTCCCCGCCCCTGCTGAACAGCTCGCATAAATAAAAAGGCCCCCGATGCTCCAAACGGAACACCGGGGGTTTACTTTACTCAAAAACTTTTGCAATGCTTTTCAGCCGGTAGCCTACCGCCGTCCGGCTGTAATGCGTCTGTGCTGCAATGTCCGGCAGCGGGAGCCGCTCAACGTACCGAAGTAAGGCTATCTTACGGTCTACCCTCCCAAGCGGTGCGCTTTTGATGGTTGCGGTCATCTGCTGTCGGTCAAGCCCTTGCAGGCACAGTGGCAGCACCACACGAGCCGCCGCCACAGGCAGCACCGAGCCAGAAAGGCTGCGGCAGCTCTCCGGAGTTGCGCACCATATTGCAAAGCGCGGAAAACCGGTGACAAAACGTCACCATTTTGACAACGTCGGCAAAATGGTATGTTTTCGTGAGGCCACGAAAACGTGCGCAGACCATTTTCGTGACGTGCCGAAATTGCTCTTGTGCGGCGTACATTTTGTTGGTGTCAACAAAATGCTCGTATGTAGTGCTTGCCATGATATCCTCCTTACTGCTTTTCAAGTGCCGCTTTCATGCGGTCAAAGAAAAACTGGATCACGATGCCGATGGTCTCATCGGTGATGGCCCAGCTGATGAGCCTGCCGTATTTGCTGGTGCTGAGAGCCATGCGAAGCATCTGCGCCACCCACGCCTTACGCTCTGCGCCTCTCTTGGTTCCCTGAATCTCGTGCTCTGCCTGCTCGATCAGGTCAAGCACAGTGCCCTTGACAACGGCACCATAGCCCAGCCGAATGCAGCCCAGGGCGTAGAACGCAAAGCCGCCCATCATGAGCACGAGGGCCACAGGGGCGGGAAGTGCGGTCAAAAGGTTACGAATCGCTTCCATGATTGGTGACTCCTTTCAAAAGATAGTTGTCGATGTCGGTGCGGCTCTTCTGCATCCCTTCGCGGTTGTTGCCGGACAGCTGCGCATCCAGAAGGTTGCGCACCCCGTCGAGGGTCAGACGGCTCACCTCGTCGATTTCTTCAAAGCGGCGCAGGTCTCGGGCAAGGGCTTGTGTGTGCTGAAGCTGGCCCTGCTCTAAGGTGCCGATGCGCTTGTCCATCTCATCCAACCGCTTGTTCTGCACGTTGTCCGGCTCCTGCGCCTTTTTGATGTACTTGTGGATGATTTCCAGCACCTTGTCGATGGTGATGGCAGCGGCGCACAGGCCGCCCAGGATGCCCAGCACCCACAGCAAAGCTTCTTTTTCGGTCATTTGCCCTCCCGGAGACGGGTCAGGCCCTTCTTGCGGATGATACGGGGGTAGTTGATTTCTGTCACGCTGAGGTCAACGTTGCCGGAGATGCCCGGCACGCTGCCCTTGCTGGTGTGCTGGTGGGCACTGTACTTGAAATCCACCTTCGGGGTCTTGCCAGTGTAGTCAGCAAGCCACACGTCCCACCGGGAGGACAGCCTCGCCATATCCAGTTCGTATTTGTAGCCGGTGTAGGTATAGAGTTGGGCATAAAAGCCCATCTTTTCCACCTGTTCCAGCGCGTAGGCGGCGAGGTTGGTAAGATCGAGGGTGCTCATGGGCTTGAGCTCGTTTTCCTCCATGTCCACCGCGAGAGGCAATGTCAACTCCTTGCCGTACACCGCCTGCCGTACAAGGGAAAGCTCTGCGTTGGCCATCGCTTCGCTTGTGGCGTAGGTGTAGTAATATACGCCCACGTCCAACCCCGCCGCTTTGGCGCTGCGGTAGTTCGCTTCAAAGGTCGGGTCGATGTACAGGCCGTCTGCCCGCTTGGAGAGCTTGCGGTTAGTGGACACGGTCTTGAGCATGGCCCCCTTGTAGCCCGCCGCCGCCACCTGCGCCCAGTCGATTTCGCCCTGATACCGGCTCACGTCAATGTACCGGTAAGGCGGTTCCCCTGCCCACCCGGTCACGGTGTCCACAGTGGACACGCCCGGCGCAGGAGCAGGTTCTTCCTTGTCGGCGCTGTCTCCGGCAGCGTGGGAGAGGGCAGAAAAGATATCCCGCAGGAAGTCAAACATCACTTTCCACCTCATAAAAACCCTCCTCCGTCAGCTTTGCCAGCACAGCATCTTTGTACCGGTCAGGCACGTTATCGATGGTAAAAGCTCCGTCAAAGCGGTGCAGTTTGATTTGGGTCACATAGAACAAAACCATAACATCCTCCTTATTGTGCGGCCAGCAGGTCGAGCATAGCCGCTTCCAGAGCGGCAAGGCGCTCTTCTGCGGTGGGCAGCTGTGCCTTTTCCTCTGCTTCCTTGCGGGCCTTTTCCTGTTCAGTCAGCTCTTCGGCGGTGTACAGCACATACCGCTGCACCTCCACCTCTTCGTCATAGGCTCCCTTTGCGGCCACGCCAGGCACGTCCACCACCTTCCAGCGGTCCCTTCCGCCGTTGGGGTAGGTCTTGTACTCGTAGTGGCTGACCTCTTCCACGCCCGTCACAGCATCGTGGTGGACAGTCTGGGTCTCGGGCTTGAGGTAGCCTTTTGTCAGGTCGGGGCTGGCGATTTCTACGCCGTTGCTGTCAATGATTTTCATGTGTGCTCCTTTCAATTATGCAACTCTGCGCCATAGGTATAGGCAGTATGCCGGGGGTTGGACGGTATCGGATGCGCCGTAGATTTGGCTCGACATGGAAGCATCCATATCAATAGCCACGCCTCCATGAACGCCAGTAGCACCTGCTTGAGCCACAACGCCAGAACCATTTCTACCTCTGAAAGCGCCTGAAGCTTCAGAGATAGAAAGCCATCCTCCAGCGCCTAAGTAGGAAGCAAACCCGAAACCACCTATTATATTTGGCAGCCCTGCCTCCAACTTTGTCCCAGCTGGATGTATACTGCTTGCACCCCAGATGGTGCAATCTTCAATCCGCTCCCATGTGCCGCCGTAAAGCTCGGCCGGGCTGGTTGCGTTTTCGCTGATGTACAGACTGCCCACGGGGTGGTCTCGCTCGACTACCGCCGCAAGGACTTGTTGATAGATAGCATAGGCATCAGGGCCAATGCCGTTTTTGAGTTCTCCTAGTGCCATCGATGTCTCCTTTCAGTTATGCCACTCTGCGCCAGATGTACACGGAGTAGTATGGGTTGAGCGTATTAGAAGAAGAGGTCGAGCCATGAGTAACATAGTTTGGAGATTGTCTTTCATCGGAAGCATTGCTTGCGGCTGTATTGACGAGCGTATATCCTTCTCCGTCTTTATCGTTGTCGCCCTCGCTTATATAATATGATCCTGTTTGATAATTGTACAGAGAGATCGCAGATTGATGATATCCGACAACCGCACCATTGTTCCACGAAAATTTAATCTTGTAATCGTGGTAGTGCGTCTCGCTACCTCCCGTACTCCCTGCCGGGTAGGTATCGGAAGCGCCCATGATAAATCTGCCCTCAATTCGTTCCCATGTGCCGCCGCCAAATGTCACAGCCGGGTTTTCCGGGCTAATGGTCTGATAGATACTGCCTACAGGATGTGCCGCAAGCAGGAAGTTGGAATAGATGGAGCCGTCACCATAGAATTGCCCGCCATACTTGATGGGATACCACCGGGCGGAAATTTCCGCAGTCGGAATGTTGTGTGCACGGATACGGATAGCTCCGGTTCGAGTTTCGGGGTTTACGAGCATAGCTTTACCGGCTACGTCTGCGCTTGCGGGGTCGATGCTGACAGATACCACAGTCGTGGACGTAACGTCCGCTGTAATGTCAATGTAATGCGGGTACTCTGCAACTTCTGTGTCTGTTTGCCACCCCGTAATTGGAATAGAAAGATCATGTGGAACGACGGAGTCTGCTTTGCCCTTATTCAGCTCCTTTGCCGCCTTCTGTGCGTTGTTGACCTGCCTCATCAGGTAATTGTACCCGTGCTGGTCGTCCAGGCCAGCTTCTGCGCCGGTCGGGGCGATGATCTGACCGGATGTCCAATTTTCCGGGAGATCAGCGGGAAGAGGAATGTTTTTCAGGATATCATCCGCCATAAAGCAATGTTCCCTCCTTGAAAATAATGGTGTGTTTGAGCTTTGTTCTGGATGTGGTTTCGATGCTAACATCGTCCTGTGTGAGGGCGGCTCCGAACGCATCTTGCGCGGAGATAGCAGAGACTTTTGTGATCTTTTCCGATGGCAGAAGCTCATACTGCAGCGTGACTGCCGCACCGGAAAGGCTCTTTGCAAGGTTCGGAACGGTATAATTGCCGTTCAGCTGCACCATGTTGATGTGATCCGCCAGGTACGAGGCAAGGCTTGCCAGAAACAGCGGGGTCACAGATGCAGAAGCGGGCGCGGCGGCCGTCACCGGGACAAAATAATTTTGTCCCGGTGACGCAAAGGCATCCTTGCCCAAAAGCCAGCTGCCCAGAAGATAGTGATACCGGCTTCCGCTTGCCAGCACGGTGTCCGCGCCCTCCAGAATAGAGAGATTTACGTCCACGTCCGTTTTTTCGGTAATGCCAAAATAGCAGTCCGATGCGTACAGCGTTTCTCCCGCATCGTTCAGGAGCTCATAGTGGTTGACGGTCGAATTACCTGCCTCCGGTTCAATGGATGCTTCCAGCTTCAGGTTCTCACCCGCGATCATCAACGTTTCAGAACCCACCTGCAGTGTCGCAGATGCAATAACGCTTTTCAGCGGTTTCACGGTCGTTGCGCGGTTGAGCCGTGCCGTCGTGGCAAGCTCTGCCGCCTTGTGGGCCACGTCCAGAAGAAGCGTCCGCGTCAGTGTCGGCGATGCAGCAGCCTTTGCGGTCGTCCATCCTCCGAGCTCGGCAAACGGCTTTTTCCCAAGGGCCCAGCCGCCCAGGCGATACTGATACTCGTATTTCTGCACATCGACCTGCTCTGTGATCAGGATCCCGGTCTTGAGGTACGGCATACTGATAAAGACAATGTGAGCGGGTTTGATTTGGTTGATCAGGTGCGTCACCTCGTCGTAGTACGACTGGCTCTTTGCGCTCGTTGCAAGCCTCAGCTCGTAGAGCGGGTATGTGATGGAGCACGTCCATTCACCAGCGCCAATCAGTTCATCCAGCTTCTGATACAGAAACCCCAGTGTGTAGGGCGGGCGGGTCGCAATGCGGGTCATTACACGCTGCCTGCGGAACTCCAGAGATTCCTTTTCTGGGACAGCCACGATGTGAAACACCTTTTCCCACTGTGCAACGGAATCCTCGTCCATGGTCTGGAAAAAGAAGTTGCTTTGAACCCCTTCCACGGAACCAGCCAGCAGGTCAAATTCCGCTTTTTCAGCAGTGCAGATCTGCTGATAGTCCTGCACTTCCCGGTAGATGGTCGGCAGCAGCGGAAGCAGGTCGTGCGAGAGATCAAGCTTCATGCAGCGTCACCGTCCCAACCACAGGGACCTGCTGCCGTTCGCCGGTCTCTGTCAGAATCAAATCGTCCGCTGCTCCGTTCAGCTGGACGTTTGTCACGTTTACCACGCCCTCTGCCGTGATGATGGCCGCAGATACGCGGGCCGTGTAGACGTTGGCGCTGTATTCAATGCTGGTTTTGCTGATATTGGTCGCCCAGCTTTTCCGTACATTGAGCAGATATGCCTCCAACGCCTCCCGTACCGCGGTGCGAACTGTATCCAGCGAGTAGCTAGGCAGGAGCGTCACCGATGCGGTGACCGAAACTTCCAGCTTTTCCGGGGCCGTGATCGTTGCCTTTGCACCGATGGGCGCAAGACCGAGCCCCTGCCCGGAGTTTGGCACCGGGTCGATGGCGTTCTGAATGGTCTGCACAAGGTCGGTGGATGCAGGCAGCCAGTCCGCACCCAGAACGGAGCAGAGCACCGTGCCGCCGCCTCTCCATGTCGGGTATACCTGCACAGCGCCCACGCCGTCCAGCTTCTCGATTTCCTCCTTGTACTGCGCCACATTGCCGCCAAAGGAGCGGCTGTTCAGCGCCGCTTCGATGCGGACGCGGAATTCGTCATCGGTCTCGGTCTCGTCTCCTGGTGTCAGGATATCCGAGATCCGGGCAGAAGTCAGGCCCTGAATGGTGTCGATGGGTAGGATAGGGCCGGTGTAGTCGTTGCCGATGGTGCCGGGCGTTTCGGCCAGAAGGCGGTAGGTGTGCCCGGAACCCAGAGCGGACAGCGCAATAAAATTGATACTGTCCGCGCCGTTGATGGTAGAGAACCGGCTGCCCAGCGGGATATCAATATTGAACTCGCCTTTTCGCACCGCTGCCGTGGCCTGCTTGCGGGTAACGCTGGCGATGGGGGCCAGCAGATCCAGCGCTCTGCCGGTGGCTGTCTGAAAAAACGCCTGCCGCTGCACCAAGTTCAGGGAAAGGAAGAACCCCTCAAAGACATAGGCGGCGGGAGAAAGAGCCGTTGGGATGGGGCTTGTGTCCCGCTTGTCGTAGTCGTCCGGGATCTGAGACAGCATATAGTCCAGAATGGCCCGGTACTGTGCGGTAGAAAAATCGATCATGCTGCGGTGTTCACCTCCGTGCTTGCCTGCATTTCGCCGTAGATTGTGGAGACGGTAAAGGATGCTGTCAGGGCCTGTCCCTGCACCGTGTAAGAGAAGTTCTTCACGCCGGTCACCCGGTCGTCCACGGTCAGAGCCTCTTCCAGGCGGCGCTGCAGTTCGGCAGCCACATAGCCCGGGTCTTGCCCCAGCAGCCCCTCCCACTCCATGCCGCTGTAAGAGCGGAAGATCTGCCAGCGATAACGTTCCACGTTCAGAATGATGGTCACGGCCTGTTTTACGGCCTCGTGCCCATCACATTCCCCGGTGATGCGGCCAGATGTCTGGTCAATGAACCAGGTTCTGGACGGCTGAGAAACGTACTCCACGCCGCCGGAAAGGTCGATAGACGCGCCTGTAGGAAGCGTAGCCATTACGATTCACCTCCGTATACTCTGGAAAGAACAATGAACTTCTGCCCGCTCTGAACGCGGAGGAGCAGCACTTTGTCCCCGGCCTTCAGGGCCGGGTTCAGGATGATGTACTTTTTGTCCTTGCTCAAAGGCAGCGCAGCGCCGTTTTCCCAGCCCACAAAGTTTTCTGCCTGCACTTTTGCATCAAATCCATCCGGCAGGGCCGACCACTCCGTAAAGTAGGGCGGAGCCGTGAACGCGTCCTCGCTGGGGCCGGACGGTGTTACGTGCTTGTGCTGCAGGATCTTGATCTCGTGCCGGTGGCGCAGGATGGGAATTTTCTTTTCAATGACAGGCTCTGCCAGGTAAAGCACAGCCTGCTTCAGCGGGGCCATTGCTTCACTGATCTGGATCTCCAGCTCATCATCATCCGGTGGGGCCTTTGTCACTGTTCCGATCTGCAGGTCTGTGGGCTGCCCGGCATCGTTGGTCTGCCGGTTGATCTCCTGCAATACTCCCAGTAAATCCACGCTTCTCCCTCCTTACAGTGCTTTTGCTTCCAGCTCCATGGTGTGCTCGTCATTTTTGAAGGTGTGCTCCGCCTTTTCCAGCATGACATACCGTTTGAACGGTTCGCCGTCCAGATCGGACAGGTTCACCAGGATCAGCGCCCCGGCCCGCAGACCCGGAACGCCAAGAGAAGAGAACTTGAGCTGCTGCAATACCCGGTTGTAATACTCCAGGCTCACTTTCGCCTGTTCCTTTACCTGAGCGTCGTTGGCGGCCTCGTCCACGGTCTGGTACAGCTGCAAAAGGCCCCACTTCCCGATGTGTTCCGAATCCTTCATCACGAAAACATCCGCCTTTCCCGTCTTCTGATTGGGCCGGGCCAGCTTGATGCTGTTGTAGGTCTGGGTGTCGATGGAGGAATCGAAGGTGTAATTCGTCATCAGGCTGTAATCACCGATGACGATATCGGTTTTCAGGTCGTTGGCCTCCTTGAGGGCCAGCCCGTCGCCGGAATCGTAAAACACATAGACCTTGCCGGTGTTGAGCAGGGTCTTTTGCAAGGCGGTGTTGATGATGTCGATGCAGCTTTTGTCCTGCATGATGAGGGAGGGCAGCTTATAGCCGGTGTCGGCCAGCTCGCCCACGTCCAGCTCAAAGTCCTCCGCGATCTGCCGGATGATGTCCCCGGCACTTTGGCCGTAGAAGGAGTAACTGGCATTGGCCTTGAGATACCGGATGCGGTCATAGCAGACCACGTCCACCGGCCCCCAGCGGTCAAAGCCCCGGGTGAACACCCAGCCGTAAAACTGCAGCTGACCATTCACAGAAAAGCGGATCACGTCTCCCTCTTCCAGCTTGGATTCCGGGGTGCGAAGATAGGTAAAGGTCAGCTTTCCCGGCTGCCCGGTGCGCTGGGTAGACCAGACCACCTGCGTGGTGCTGTTGGTCAGGTTCAGGGTGTTTCCGGTGGCTTTCTGAGCGGCCAAAAGCTCATAGGTCATCCTTCCACCTCCTGCAGGCTGTTCTCCGGCATCCAGCCCAGCACAGTGCCGCCGGTGTCTGCCACGCAGACGGGGCAGGGCCGGGAGCGGTCGATGATGCGCCGCACCACAACGATCTGGCCATGGATGCTGGTCAGAACTTCCTCCCCGCTGCCGGTGCCGTAGACCTTCCCGGTGGCTTTCCGTCTGGCCCCCACAACGAGCTTGTCTGCGGGGGTGCTCCTGGTGGGGGTCAGTGAGAGCTTTACAGAGCCCGCCGCATCTGCTGCAGTGTTTACCGCTGTGGCTGCCGAAACAGCCCGTGCGGCCACGCTGGCCACGTCAGAGATGATGCTGGCCGGGGAAAAGGTTCCGGTCTGGCCAGCGCCCTGCACAACAGCCCTCTGCGGGGAGTAATCCTTGTACTCGGTCAGGCTCAGGTCAAAATAGAAATCCCCCGTCTCCGCGCCGCGCTCCTCTGCCTTGAAGCTGGTAACGAGGCACCGAAAGCCCAGGCTCGGCCCCAGGAACGGTACGCCGTTCTCATAGAACCGGACGGGCGTGTAGACGATGGGGGACTTTTTCTTCATAGCGGTGGTGAAGAACGCCATATACACCGCCGGGGGCAGATGAATGCCGGTCTGGCCCGGCAACCGCCGCCCGGGCAGCAGGCCCGAAATAGACACGGTGCGCAGGTTCGGCGTGCGTGGTTGCATGATGGGGCCAAGGCCAAGCACGTTATAAGTTCCGTTGTCGGCAGAAAGGGTCTCCGGCAGCTTTTCCGGGTTGATGGGCAGGGCGATCACCGTTGCGCCGCTGGAAAAATACAGTTTGTACAGGGACATTTCTTTCTCCTTACTGCACGGTGACAGTGCTGCCTGCGTTCATCAGATCCACCAGAACGTCCCGCAGGGTGTCTGCCAGATTTCGGGCATCCTTTTCGGTGTTGCCGGTGTTCTGCCCCTGCACGGTGATCATGGGGGTCTGGCTTGTCAGGTTGACGTTATTGACGTACTTGCGCTCTGCCACATCCACCAGCATCTTGATCTGCTCATCGGACAGGTCAACGGTTTTTGCGATCTTGCCGGTGTTCTTGTCGATATTACCCAGCAGGTCTTTCACGTCTGCCGCCTGCGGAATTTCCAGCTGTCCCGTGCCGGTGCCCATAAGGCCGGATTTTCCGAGGTTCGCGCCCCAGTTATAACCGGATTTATAGGACTTGCCCAGGTCGAAGTTCTCCCACGGCTTGATATACTCTTTGTATCCGTTCTGTTTGATGGTCCAGTTCCGGCCATATTCCAGCTTTCCGATAAGCTTATCGATTCCGGATGTCATGTTCACTTCAACGCCTGGAATCATGTTGATAAGGCCTTCCAAACCCTGCGCTACGTTCTGGACGTACTTCAGGATGGTAATGGACATATCATAAAAGAGAACATCAATTGCTGTGATTGGGTCATTGAACGCATTACCCAGAAAGTTCACAAATGCGGCAAAGCCATTGTGCAGCGGGACCAATGTACCGTTGAGGATGAATGCCCCCATCGTTGTAAAAGCTCCGGTGATGATGCCCGTGGCCGAGATGGACGTCCCGGCAAAATGGTTCACCGCCGCGATGCCCGCGTAAAAGGCAGCCACCAGCACCAGAACGCCCACTGCCGCCAATGCCGCGGGGTTAGCTGACATCACGGCGTTAAGGAATGCCTGCGCAGCCGCCGCTTTTTCGGTGGCAAAGGTAAGGATGTTCGTCCAGTTGGCCGCGATAAGCATCACACCGAAGGCTGTGCCAAGGCTGACCACGATGGGGCCGATGGTCTGGATGTTGTTCGCCACCCAGTTGATAGCGGTGAGCAGCGGGTCAAGCGCCCGGACGGCGGTATTGCTTGCCACCGTCCAGACCTGCGCCCATGTCATTGGGGTCTTTTCAAACTCCGCGTTCGTGTCCTTGGCCGCCGCAAACAGTGCGTTTTTCACAATGTCAGCGGTGATCTGTCCCTGAGAGCCCATCTCGCGCAGCTCGCCCACGCTGACTTGCATATAGTCTGCAATGGACTTTGCAAGGGCCGGGGCCTGCTCCATCACGCTGTTCAGCTCATCGCCGCGCAGCACGCCAGATGCAAGCCCCTGTTCCAGCTGGAGGATCGCTGCCTGCGCAGACGAACCGGACGCGCCGGAAAGGGCCAGCTGCTTGTTCAGCTGCTCTGCGAACTGCACGATCTCTTTGGAACTGCTGAATGCATCACCGGCCATTGTGCCCAGCTGGGAGACCAGCCCCATCGTATCGGTGAAGCTGCCCCTGGAACGCTGAGCCGACTGGTAGATCATTGTTTCCAGCTCCTGCGTGGTTTGCAGGCCGTCGTTCATTCGATCGAGCCGGGCACGCATGGAGACCAGACTGTCAGACAGGTCAACGGCCTTTTTCAGACCCTGAATGCTGATATAGGACGCAACAAGGCTTTTCAGACTTTGCGTCAGCTGATCCGCTGATTTTTTTGCTTCATCCGTGCTCTTTTTGTGATCTCTGTTTGCTGTGGTAGCCTTCTGTGCGGCTTCTGCCGCCTTTGTAGCTGCGGATGCAAGCTCTCCCAGAGTGTCTTTTTGCTCTTGCATAGATTTAGCTACATCAGTTTGCGCCCTCGCCATATCTGCCAGAGAACTGTTCACGTTCACAATAGCGTCCACGACCTTAGAAAAATCTCCATTGGCAGAGGTTCTCAGAACGCCAGTTGCTACCGCCGCTTTTTGAGCGTATTTTAGATAGCTCGAAAATGTTGAGGAAAACCGATCCTGAAGGACAAGCGTTTCCTGAATTTTAGCCATTTCGTCCCGCCTCCTTCATCCGCTGGGTCTCCTCTCTGCGCTTCTCCATGGAGCGCAAAGCAAATGCCCTGACCAGCGCCTTTTCACGCACCGGCAGGGCATCGTACTTGCCCGGGGACCAGCTGAGGTTATCGAAGCAGTAGTATGCCACCAGCACGTCGATATCCCAGCTGCCCCCGGAGATCAGTTTTTTGCCTCTTCGTCCAGGCTCTTGTCAAAGCCGGAGAGCTTGCTCACGGCATCGATCAGGCGGCCAAACTCACCGGCCAGAAGCATCTTGCCGGGAACCTGAACCGGGTCTTTGGTGCCGTATTTCTCACACAGCTCCGCGCTGCGGAAATCCGGGAAAACAGTAGCTTCCACGATAGTGCGGGCACTCAGCTCGTTGGCATCAATGGAATCCTGCCACTGGCCGTCCACCTTTTTCTGCCGGGTGGCTGCCTTGATGATGGCAGCGTTCTCCTCCTGGGTCAGGGAGCGGATCTTAAAGGGGACAGGTTTGCCGTCCTCACCCAGAAAGCGCTTGGAGATGATGACCTCTTTTTCCTCGCGGGTCACAGCGGGATGCAGAAATGCAGAAAGTGCGCTCATAAAAAATACCTCCTAAAATCAGTTGCTGCCCAGGTTGGCGGGGTCGTTGAATGCTTCCAGACGCTTGACGCTGGTATAGCTGAAATTGAAATCGTAGCTCAGCATGGCCTCCTCGTCGTCCAGAATGGACAGCGGGATATCGCCGGTCAGCACGCAGCCGTAGTAGCCCATCACCTGCGCACCCACGCTGGACGTGGGGTCCTGGTTGGTGATGGTGATATCAAACATGTCCTGCACGCCGTTCTCGATGTAGTTCAGCACCATATCGGTGAACAGGTTGGAGCCGTTGGAGCCGAAATAGACGTTGCCGGTGCCGGTCTGGGTGACACCGTTGGCCTTTTTCTGAACCTTGCGGGTGCCGATGGTCTTCATGTCCGAAGTCTGAATGCCCGCGATGGTCTTGATGTTCCGCATACCTGCGGCTTCCAGAATGCGGCCGTTCCGGGTGATGGTGATCTTGCCCTCCGCACCGTTCAGGGTGTCCTGAGCCATTAAATAACTCATCTTTATTCCTCCTTACGCCACATCCAGAGTGATATAGATCTTGTTGGTGCTGCCCACTGCCTCGATGGCCAGAGTGATGAGCACGGCATCTTTTGCCTCGCCCGCTTCCACAATGACATCGGTCTCGCCGTCAAAGTTCTGGATGCCGCCGGATGCCTGGATCTGATCCAGATATTTGACGATGGCGCTCTTGTACTGGCGGCGACCGTCCTCGGTGTTGTCCACAATGCCCACATAGCTCTGGGCGAACTGCTTGTACAGGTCGTTGGCAATGGTGTTGCACAGCCGCATGGTGCGGTTGTAGCGGTACACCTCGCCAATCTCGCTGGTATAGGTGACCAGAGAGTTGATGTCATACTCCACCCGGACGGTGCCGTCATCGGCGTTGAACACGAACTTTCCCGCATTGATGGCATCCACATACTGATTGTGGGTCATCTTGGGAGAGATGTCTACTGCGTTGGGAACGGCGGCATTCGTCAGGTCGTTGGCGTAGGTCGCGCCGGAAAGCGCACCGCCGACCCACCAGACGGCTTCCTTCGGGGTCAGGGTGGTTCCATCGTTCATCACAAGACCGCTGCACACGTTGACGATAAAGCGGGTGTCAGGGTTGGTGGCATTGGCTTCCACCAGCTGAGAGAAGCGGCCAACTTCGGTGTTCACGCGCTTGATAAAGGTCTCCATCGCGGTCTTTACGGTGGCATCCTCGCCGTCGTACAGCATGGAATCGAAGTTGTAGGGCTCGATGTTCGTCAGGTAGGTGCTGTATGCGGCAGAGTTCACCTCGCCGTCCTTGCCGCCGGAAAGCTGGGTGCCGACATTTGCGGCCAGAGTGCCCGTGCCGCTGAAATCCACCCAGTCATTGCCGGTCAGGTCTGCAACGGTCTTTCCGGTCTGCTGATCCTTCACCACACCGTCAACGACCGTGGAGACCTGGAAACTGCCCGCAGGTTCCGTCAGTGCAGTGACGATCACCACGATATCGTTGCCTCGGGAGCCGGGGAATTTTGCGGTAGCCGTCAGCGGGGCGATAGTGCCGGTGGCCTTTGCGCTGTCCTCAGCGGCCGGGCGGTAAAGCAGCAGCTTGGTGGGTGCTGCGGTGCGGTTGGAGCCGCTGAAGATCATGGATGCAAAGCGATTGTGTTCGTCTGTGATGTCGTAACCGGTATAAGGGGTCAGGTCATCACCGGCGGCGATTTCCGTCACCTTGCCAACGGGACCCCAGCTCATGGGTTCGCAGATCGTGACCTTGCCGCGGTCGCCAACGGTCAGATTCTGCTGGTTCTTGGAGCGAAATTTAAAGTAAATGCCGGGCCGCACCTTGTTCTGTACAGTCCAGGTTCCGCCTGCTGCCATAGGGTATTACTCCTTCCAAAATTCTTTCACAGCGGCCTCAGCCTCTGCGAGGGTGTAAAACGGTTTGTGTAAAACAACAGCCAGAAAATCCGGCTGATACCCCGCAAAACGCGGGTCTTTCAGCAGCACTTCCCGGCTGTATTGGGTATTGTCCTGTTTCATTGGTCTACCTTCTGGTTTACGGTCTGGGTCTGCATTTTCACTGCGTCCACGGGCTTTTCCACAAAGACACGCAGCTCAAACTTGTAATGCAGGCCGTCATCGTCGATATCCGCGCTGCGCTCGTAGGCGTGCAGGAGCTTTTCCGCTTCTGTTCCATCGGAATAAGGGAATGTTTCCATGCAGAAATCGAGCGCCTCAGCGGCTTTGTTGTATTGCTGGCGCAGGTCTGTGAGGTTATAGTCCAGCAGATAGGTCAGGTCGAGCCGGATGGTGCGCAGCCAGCGCCCGCCTGGGTAAAGCTTGATATCGCTGCCCCGCTGCTGGATAAACATGCAGGGCGGCTCTACGCCTTGCTGTGCAGGGTCTTCCAACATCTGCACACCGGGCAGGAAGGGAGCCAGATACTCCGCCAAAGACCGGGCCAGCGTTGTAATGATAAAGTTCATTTCAGCATCTCTCCCAGCTTATTCACGGCTTTTTCTGTCTCTACTTTCACGGTGTGCTTGTATGCCTCAATCCCTGCGTCGGACATGTGCAGGCCCTCAACGTAGGTCGTTTTCGTGCCCACCATCATGCCAACCTCGCCCCGGAGGCCCGGGTCGTATTCCAGCATTCCGGTATATTGGTCTGCGTGCAGACCCGGCACAAAGTGCTTGTCCATCCGGTGGCCGTCGTTGACGTAGGAGGCATAATTTGCATTATTACTCAGGTTCGTCACAAGTTCCCCGCCCAGAAGTCCATAAGGCTCTGTTCGGCTGTCAGTTGCCCAGCGCTGCTTCAGCTCGCCGGTGCGGGTGTTTGTGCCGCTCAGGCTGCCCGCTGTGGGCGGGGTCTTATCCTGCGCCGCTTCCACAGCCCGGAGGGTGGCATTGCGGGCAACGTCTGCGAGCATTTCGGGCAAAGCGGCCTGCGCCGCTTCCAGCTTCTTGATGTATTCCTGCAGGTTCATTTCGCACGCTCCTGACTGAGAAGCGTGATCTCCTGATGGGCCAGCCCGGGCAGCACTGCCCCGAAGGGCTCATAGTACAGGTCAGGGTCCCCGGCAAAATACCGGGTCTCCTGCACGGTGTGCCCCAGCCGTGCCCCCCTGTGGATCACTAGCTCATCCAAGGGCTTGATATCCACATCAATATCACAGGCCAGCTTGTCCGTTTTCTGGACATTGGCTGCTGTCTGGGTCATCGTCGGGGCCTTGTCCTGGCTGCGGTACACCCGGCACGGAACACCGGAGCGGACGACCTTCCGTTCCTTGCGGGTCAGATTTCCGTCCTTCACGGTTTCCGTGCGCCTGATCTCCATCAGGTCGGTATACCAGTCATTCCAGTTCATGGGTGCACCTCACATCACAAAAGTTCCGGCCGCACCGATAAAGCGGGCACGGTTTGCCAGCATCTGACCGTAGGTGGTGGCGTTCAGGTCGCCCCAGTCCTCTGTTCCTGCGGTCAGGGCGCTGGTGTCGTAGGTCACGGAGCTGTCGCCCAGCGTGGCAGACTTCACCACACCCACCAGAGCGCCGGACGCTGCCGCCTGCGCCGGGGTGGCGGTGCTCTCCGCATAGGTGCGCAGCTGCAAAGTGACGTAGTGGGCCACATAAAGACCCACGGCATAATGCCAGCTGTCCAGCCATTTATCCGGCTGAATGCTGATGTTTGCCATTTTCACGATCTCTTCCAGCATCGCATCCGGCAGGTGGCAATTGCCGTCCGCGTCACAGAACTGCGGGTATTCCGCCTTGAACTGCTCTGCGGTGTAATTGCCCACACTCTGCCCCAGATTTGCGGCCTGTGCAAGAATGCCCTGAAACTGCGGTTTCATCGTCCAGCACATGGGCAGCCTCCTCAGTCTTCCTTCGGGTCAGCAGGCTCCTGCGGTTCGGCAGGCTTGTCCCAGTCCGCAGTCTTTTTCTTGCGGACGGGCTTGTCTGCGGCATCCTGTACAGCCTTGTCACTGCGGTTCGTGGGCACGATGTCGCCATCGGCCACCAGCGCCTTGAAATAGGCTGTCTCTGCCGCCCAGCCCGGCACTTCGACCAGCTGCTCCCGGTGGAGCGGAAAGGTCTGAGAGCCGTCTGCGCTGGGCAGGATGATGTTTGCTTTGGAAAGCACGAAAGCCATTTCTGCCACCTCCTGATCAGATGCCGTCCACGTACAGCATGGAGGTCTGGTACATGAGCTGCACCTCGGATGCGTTTGCCATATAGGCGGTGTCGTAGCAGACATTGGTGACGTTGGGGGTGCTCATCACGCGGGACAGGGGCACCAGCTCGTCTGCCTTGACAAAGCGGCGGTTGTTGACGTACACCACCATGCGGTCACCGTTGGAAGCACCAGCGCCCTTGACCCAGCGGGTGGGAACGATCTCCAGATCCACGCCGTGGTTTGCGGCCACATTGTGCTTCTTCAGGAAGTCGTAGATGGTCTCAGTGCCCAGGTCACTCACCATGGTGGTGGTGATGTAGCTGTACTGCTCGTAGGGGATCAGGATGTGATTGGGAATGCCTGCCTCGTCGTACTCGTTGGCAGCCCACACGGCAGTGATGGCATTGTTGATGTCACCGAGAATCTGCTTCGGGGTCTTGTCGGCCCACTTGGTGGAAGAAGCCGTGCCGGAAGTTGCGGCAGTGGTCTTGGTGACATCGGGATTGTTGACAAGGCCGGTGGTAGCGTACTCGTCAAAACCCACGTAGGTGTTCTGATCCATGTGCTTGTCATAAGCCATCCGGATGCCGTCCTGCAGCATCTGGTCAAGGCTGCGGCCAATGAAGTTTGCGCGCTGCATATCCACGAACATGACGCGCAGAGCGGCGGCAAAGACGTGGGCTTTGAATGCGCCCTTGCTCACGCTGGCCTGCACCACAGGAATGCCGTTGGAACCGCCGCCGTTGACGGCAGAAGCGCCGGAACCGCCTGCCATACCGTAGGCCACGGACATGGCAGAGACGTAATCCACCCAGCCGCCGCCCACCTCGATGGGGATATCACGGGGATAGGTGACGCTGGTGAGGGGCTTGCGGATCAGCGGGTCACGCTTTTCCAGCTCGCTGGTGAGGAACGCATTGCCGCTCAGGATGGCAGCCGCGTCCATGGTGGGAGTGCCGCCGGGCAGCGCAGCACCGGCGTTGTTTACGGTGAAAGTACCGGCATTGGTGGTGCCGACGTTCTGGAAGTTTGCCATAGTCTAAGCCCTCCTATCAGGCGTTTGCACGGGTGAGGATGACCAGCTCGGCCACGCCGTTGGCATCAGCCGCGCCGCCCCACTGGCAGTTGGTGAGTTTGACGGAGTTTCCGGCGGTCTTTTCGTCCGCTTCCGCCTCAAAGCCGCCGACCAGTGCGGTGGCATAGTCAGCGGTCTTGGCAATGCGGACGTAAACGTCACCGCCCAGAGCCGGGGTCCCGCGCTGGCACAGCACGTTGATGCTGCCGCGCTGGAACACGCTGCAGGCCTCGCCGGGGGCGTATTTGCCGCCATTCTGGTCAGGATAGACCAGGGCGCTCTTGACTTCGCTGCCCGCAATGCCTGCGAACTGTGCAGCGGTAGTGCCTGCGCCGCCCATCACGATGACCTTGCCGTTGTCATACTTCAGGGCAGTGCCAAAAGAAATGCTTTCGGTGCCGCCAACGGGGCGGGTGTTGACGATCATATCCGGCTGACGGGCATAAGTGCCAGCAAAGCCGTGGGGCATGGTCTTGCCGATAATCTGAGTATTCAGGGACATAATTTAGCCCTCCTTCTTCATGTGGGGATTGCGGTCGTTGTAAGCGGACTGGGAATCCTGGCACAACTGCTCATACCGGTTCTTACCGGATGCGCTGGCGGCAGCGGCGGCGCTGTCCTGCGCAGCCTTTGCGATGGCATCCACGGAGCTGGTGCCCTTGACCTGCTCGATCAGGGTCTTGGACAGGGCATCACGGGTGGCCTTGTCCTGAATGCCGTTGATGATGGGGCGCATGGCTTTCAGCAGAGCCAGGCCGCTGTCATTGGCGGCAGGCTTTGCGCACTCGTCCTCGGAAGGAACAGTGGTGGAGCCGCTTTCGTCCTCGTCCTTTTCCTTCTTGTCAGACTTTTCGCCGGACATTTCAGCAATCACCTTGTCCAGGTCTTCCGGATCTTTGTCCTCTGCCTTCTTGGTGTTGGCAGCAATCAGCTGATCCAGTTTGCCGGAAAGGTTGTTCAGCGCGTCCAGAACCGCGGTGTTCTGGGTGTCAGCGGGCGCTGCGTTTTCAGCGGGGTCTGCATCCTGCGCCGGAACGGCGGGTGCTGCATCCAGCGCTGCGGCAGCGGTCTCCACCATGCTGTCAAGCTCTTCGGGGGCCGCGTTCTTTGCCGCCAGACCGAACAGAGACAGCAAACTCTTGCTCTTGCTCATGTGTTTTACCTTGCCTTTCTCCGCCGGAAGTTCGGCGGCGCTATCTTTTATTGCGACATCACGGCCAGCGCGCCCACGGGGCACGATGGCGATGTGATTTCCTCTGATATGGGTCTGCCGGTATCCTGCGCCGTCTGCCTCATACTGGCAGTAATAGCCGCAGGACACATCCCGCATGGCCCCGTTCTTGACCTCGGAGATCAGTGTGGGGTCTTTCAGGTACAGGTCAGCCACCAGATAATCACCCACTCGGCGAACATTCTCTGCGTGGCCTTTGGAGTAGGCGGCCTGATTTTCCTGCACGATCATCTCCGAGGGATGGGTGTTGGTGACATCTTTGCCCTCAAAACTGGCAATTGCCGCCGGGTCAAACACGTCCTCGGCGCTTCGTGTCACCTGAAGAACACGCTCCGGCATCCCGTCCAGCCCGATCTCCCGGGCCAGATAGTTCTGCGTGCCGGTACGGGCGATTTTGACATCGTGGCAAATTAAAAAGCCCTCCGGCGTTTCCGTCATGTGAGGGCTCAGTTTGCTTCCATAGTACGCAATCAATCGGCATCACCTCCGCTTCTGTATGCGTTCATCCATTTGTGATATTTTTCGTCATCTGCCAGCTTGTGCCGCTGGAAGGTTTCAAAGGTCTTTGGCACCTTGTCTCCCAGAGCCGTGCGGTAATTTTCCCACTGGCGGTAATCCCGCAGCCACTTGGAGCGTCCCTGCTCCTTTTTGCGGTAGGCCTCGATCTGTGCCTTGGTGCGCGGGTCCCGGCTGTAGGGGTTTGTTCTGGGGTCGGAAAAGCGCCTGATCCGTTCCAGCTCTTTCTCTGTCCGCCCGGCGGGTGTCCATGGACGAAGGGCGTGCAGGCAGTTTGGGTGGATGTTCAGCCAGCTGTTCGTCAGATCATCCGGCCCGGCGGGGTCTACTTTGCCGAACGCATCCGAAAGCGGAGGGAAGTGTGGGTCTTTACCGCTCTTGCTGTATACCCGGCCCTCATACGGAGCGCAGAGGGCACAGGTTGTGCCGTGGGAGCTGATCTGATACAAGTCCTGCCCCTCGTCCTGCGTCACCACAGACAGGATTTCAGCCTGCCGAGACGTGGTGCGGGAGACCATCGTTGCATAGGTGTGCAGACTCCAATTCCGTCCCGCCTTGTCTGTGAACGCCGTCACGCCCTCCCGGCGCAGAGCATCCACAAAGGCGGGAACGCTCTGGTTCACACCCCTTCCCACAGCCTGCTGTGCAGCCACCTGCTCCAGACCGATACGCCGGTAAACGTCCGGCTCAGTCCGGCCCAGAAGGGCGCTTTGCAGAGCGGAAAGCACCGTCATGTTCCCGTCCACCAGCTGGCCCATGAGGTTCATCGTGAGCTTCTGCACGATATCTGTCTGGGTGCTGGTAAGGCTCTGGGCGTTGGTGTAGCCGCGCAGGTGCTTTTCCGCGGTCTCTCCGGGAATCGCCCGGGCCTCCGGGTGATGGACGTAAAACTGCGCCTCGACCATGCGGGGCACATACTCCCATTCATCCGTTTCCAGCTTTCGGAGAATCTCCTGCACCCGTTCCAGCGCGGCCACGGCGTGATAGTCCACAAGCCCCCGGCTGCGCAGGCGGCCGATCTCGTTGATGATATCGGTCTCAGCCTTGAGATAGAGCCGGATCAGGCGCTGCAGCTCCCGCTCAGGGGATGCACGTGCAAGGGTAGGCATGTATTATTCGCCCTCCTCGGTGTCTTCCTGCGTCTTTTCTGTCATCAGCCCCGCCAGCGGGTCGCGCAGGGCGGTCACGTCCTGATAGGTCAGGCCCTGCTTTGCGGCAATCAGTTCGTCTGTCAGGGAGCCGAACAGGCCGGTCTCGTCCTCTAGTTTCTTGAGCTCGCGCATTGCCACATCTGCATCCAGAAGCCCTGCCTGAAACGCCGCAATAATGACATCGGTCTTTTCCTTGGCGATGTCCGCCGTCTCTTTGGCCGTGGGTGTCCAGAGCGGCGGGAAAGAAACATCCAAGTCCAGTGCTTCGATGCCCGCGCTGCGGGCTACCACCGGGAGCAGCTTGTCCAGAATGGGCCGCAGCTTGCTTTCCCTCAAAGTGTCAACGTAGTCATAGTAGTTCTTCAGGTCGCTTTCGCCGGTGGCGTTCATGCCCGCCGGGGAACGGCCAAACAGCTTGGTCATAGGGTAGTGGGAGGCACCGCACAGGTTCAGGCACATGCTCTCGTACACGTCTGCCAAGCCTGTAAAGGTGTACTGGGTGTTGCTGATCTTGTTTCCCTGCTCCACCAGCTGCATCCCGAAATTGGAGCGCAGGACCTTCTGGGCCTGCATGGTGTTCCAGAAACGCCGCTGCACATCCGGGCTGGACATGGAGAGCAGCTGCTCCAGCCCCTTTACCTCCATCGTGTTGACGTTTGCCTGGAAGGTCAGAGCGGCCATGTTGGCGCTTACGTTGTCGTGAGCCACCACGTCATTATAGAGCGCTTCCACTTCGGACTCGCCCCAGTAAAGCTCCGCCTGCCGTTCCAGATCGGGAAGCTCCCGGCCCACGAACCGCACAAGGCGGGAGTGATGGACACGGGCAGCAGTGTGCCCGGCGGCATCGTTGATGCTGTAATACTCCGGGACAAGCTCCCCGCCCTCAAAGGTCAAGCCTGCGTCCGGGCTGATTCCCTGCCAGCGGTCGAGGATGTACAGCCCCCGGAAGCTGCCGGGGAGAATAGCTTCTGCATCCAACGGGCGGGAAAGGTCCTCCTGCCCGTCAATGAGGATAAGCCCGGCGGCACCGCCGTACAGGCGGCCCCATTTCAGTCCAGTGCTCACACGGTCCCGGAGCCGGGTGGAACGCTCCACAGTCTGGATCGCCTTTCCTTGCTCCGGTGTGGTGCTCTTGAGGTCGTACCACTCTCGCAGCATATCGTCCACGAGCAAGCCCACAACATTCTGCACCACCCAGTTGCTGCGGTACAGGCTGTTCAGCAGGGCGTAATTGTCCGTCATCCGGGTCAGCGGGTATTCCGTTGCTTCCAGCGGGCTTTGGGAGCCGTACCCCAGTGAGAACAGCGGGTTGGAAAATGCGTCCAGCGTGGCCGTCATCGGTTTCTCTGTGCCCCCCGCGGGGCGGTTTTTGTTACGTCTGGACACGTTCGAACCTCCAATCAGGCAGTGAATTGATATAATAGCGCAGGGCATCCGGGCCGTGGTCCTGCTGTTTGATTGGCTTTTCCACGCCCATGAGGGCGGCTTTATCGTCCCACCGGTATGTGCCGAGCTCGTCCAGCAGGCCCTCGCAGTCTGTGGAGATCAGCAGATCGCGGTGGGAAAGGAGCGTGCTGCACTTGCGGATGCCGTTCAGTACGTCGTTGTTTCCTTCCATCACATAAACTCCGCGCTGCCGCAAGGCTGTGATAAAGGACGCTGCCGCCGGGTCAACGATGGCGGCGCAGGGGTCTTTCCCCATAAACTCCATGAAGGCATCGGCATACTCTTCATCTGTTTTCTGCCTGTGCTCTTGGCGGCTGTCCCATCGGTATTCCCGATGCACCCGGACTTTCTCGCCGTCATCGTATACATCGAGGTAGACGGTCGGGTTGGTAGTTCCGTAGTCGCATGTGATGGTACGGGTGGAAAGGCTCTTGAATCCCACCGGTGCGTCCTGCGGGCGGTAGGTGTTGGCGGTGGTGTCCATCATATCGTAGATCAGGCCCTCGGCCATCACCCAGCGGCCCAGAATGTAGCGTTCATAGAACACACCGCTGTACATGCTGCGGTAGCGTTCCAGGGTGCGTTCATCCAGTGACGGGTTATCGTCCATCAAGAAGTGCAGATGCAGCGCACGGTGTTTTTTGGCCTGTAAGATCCACTCCTTGCGAAACCAATGCTCAGGGTTTTCCGGGTTGCAGTTGAACCAGAACTTGGCACCGGTGACAGAGCATCGGGCCAGCGCCTGCTCCACAAAGCTGCGGGGCATGAGCGCTACCTCGTCCAGAAGCACCCCGGCCAGCGTGATGCCCTGAATGAGCATGTAAGAACTTTCGTCCTTGCCGCCGAACAGGTACACCATGTTCACCTTGCTGCCGCGCTGCACCGTGAGAACGTGGCCGCTGCGGTTGTAGGTGATCTGGAACTGCTGCTGCAAATACCGGACAGACAGAAGCGGCTGAACGATGTTGCGTTCCACCGCACCCACGCTCTTGCCGCAAAATGCAAAAGAGCAATGGTTGAATTCCGCCATCATCCAGAGCACAAAGGACAGGGACATGATGGAGGTCTTGCCGGAACGAACCGCGCCGTCACAGATCAGGGCATCGTAGTCTTTTTCATACGGGAAGGTCAGGATCTGTTTTTGCTTTGGGGAGAAGCTCATTTCTTAAACTCCTCCTTTAAGCTCTTGGTGATGGGGTCATCCTCAACGGTCTGGTGGAAGGAATCACTCTTCTTGCGATCATCAATGACCGTCCACTTGTCAATTAGAGTGCCCAGCGCCGTGGTGATCTGCTGCAGGGTCGCCCCTTCCAGCTTCTCTGGGTCGGTCAGGACACCAAGATAAACGTCTATGATCTCCTGAACGCGCTCTTTCTTGCTGTCCATGTAGTCCAGCATCTCAAGTGTGTTCTGCTCTTTTTTTTGCTCAACTTTTTTCAACATTTCGGACGGAGCCGTTGAAATCAGCCGCTTTACCGTCGTGTCAGATACTCCGTTGAGCTTGGCGGTCTTGGTGTAGTTCTGCAGCTGCACATAGTCCGCAATGATCTTCTTTTTCTGCTTGTCTGTCAACCGCTGCGCACCCACCGCCACCACCTTCCTAAATCAGGGTATAATAAAACCCCGCCCCAGTGTGGGGCAGGGTCGAGTTAATTTGTTTTACTGCTTCTTAAGATAGTAATTGATAAGATAAATCTGGCCTTTCCCGGTGACTTTGGTCGTCTTATCAATAGTTGTGTGTCCGTCAGAGTGTACTCGGGTAGATTCGCGCACCTTAAACAGCCCCACTCCATAGCCTTTTGTGTAGGCATATTGAAATCCGAACGCTTACGGTCTTTCACAAGGAACCCGTCAGCTCTGAGCTGTTCGTACAAGCGATTCTGCCCGGTTTCAATGCCGTTCTGCTTGAGTAACTTTGCCAGTCCACTAACCAAAATGCACCGGTCACTCACGCTTACAGCATCTGCAAACAGACCTTTGGGCGCAAGCTTTGCGTTCTCTTCGCTGAGTGCCTTGTTCTTATCCTGCTCGATCTTGAGCTGCTGGCAGAGTTGAATCATGGTATCAGGGTTGAGGATAGCCGCCTGCAACGTCTCCGGTGTCATGTATGCGCCGTGCTTACGGATGGACGGGAGAACGGTCTCCGTCACCCAGTCGGTGAACTTTTCCGCACTGGGGAGCTTGGAGCCGAACACCAGCCGGTAGAGGTCGGATTCAGGGATGAAAATTGCATCCTGTGTTCTGCCGAGGGAATCCGTGATGGGGTAACGTTTCGTTAGGTCACCCTTGCAGTGGTCGTTGAGTGCCTTGCTCGGGTTGCTGTATCCAAGTGCCTTGGCGATGTCTGCGCCGCAAAACAAAACCGTACCGTCATTGTCCAGCGTGCGGACGGTGCCAAAATCGGGGTTGTTGAAAATCTGAATGTTGCTCATTTTACTTTCTCCTTTTTGCTAAAGGCCATGCCATCAGCATAAGCCTGATTCACAAGTCGGCAAATATCATCGATGAGCCCCTTCAGACTATCATTGAGATCCGATTCTTCCATGTGCGATGAACGAAGGAAGAATTCTTTGGTAACAGGATAGTTCATTGTAAAAACCTCACATTTCATCTTGACAAATCGCTTATAAAAAAATAAAATGTGAGTAAGAGGAGCTTTTCGTGAATTGCTTTTCTTGTTTACAAGTGGTTAGCTGTTACGAGCGGCTAACCACTCTTTTTTGTACTGTTCAAACTTCTCACGCTGTTCGTCACGGTTCAGCTTTTTGAAATCATTGAACTTCATGGGCGGCCTCCTTTCCGCTCCTCTTGCTCACAAAACATAGTATAGCACTAACATCTCGTGATTTCTATTGACATTTTGCACGAATATCTAGTGATATATCTGGATATATTGGACTTGATTTTAGTGCATAATAATGTATAATAAAAATAGGGAGAAAGAAGGTGAATGTATGGCTATTCGTTACAAAGTTGATGTGCTGGCCTTGCTAAAAAGCGCAGGCTATACGCAAACAAGGATTCGTTCTGAAAAAATTCTTGGTCAATCGTATATGTCGCAACTTCGCAAGGGAGAATTGGTTTCATGGGCGGCACTAAACAAAATCTGTGCTCTGCTGGAATGCCAGCCCGGCGATATACTGGAATATATCCCGGACGACCCGAACAAGCCTGAATCCGATGAAGAAACGGACGCTTTGCGTGCCGCACTTCTCAATCAGATCAAAGGTTTGTAATTCAAAGCCCTGCCGATTGGTGGGGCTTTTTGCATAATATAAGCAGCAACGCCGTAATCTGTTTTTACCGGACAGTAAGACGTTGCCGCTGCATCTGGAACTTTTGCGGCCAGATGCCCCGCTACTCTCTGCATGCCGTCCCCCGGTCATGCAAAGCCTGGCACTCCAGGCAGGGCTCGAACCTGCAACCTGCGGTTTTGGAGACCGCTGCTCTACCACTTGTGAGCTACCGGAGTATAAAAAGCCGCCCTTGGAATCGAACCAGCCGTGCCTACACACACGCACCGCGCTCCACATTGCGCTCAGGCGGCCATATAGCAAATAAAAACAGCCCACGGTTCGCCGCCGGGGCTGCTTGAGTTGACGCACATCCTGCGGGGCATGCTGGCCCGCTCAGATTTCCGGTGCTGCTGTTCACGGGCGGAGGTTTCAGGGCGTGGGCAAGATTTCAGGAATCCCACACCCACCCGCACACCGGTGGTGAATCACTCCATGCGTCAGACTTGCCGCGTTACAGACTTTGCGGCGTTCGGTGCGAAGCTGTGGAGTCGAACCACATCCCATCTCCCGGGTCGGTAGGGTGCCCCAACGCACACCTCGCATAGAAGCAGCCCGCAAAGCACGGTGTCAAAGCGAAAAAGCGTTAAGCGGCATGAACGAAAGGAGAATCCGTACGGGGCCGCGCTTTGGAAGCTGCTGAGAAGCGGCGCACCGCTCTGCGCGGTTCCGCTTGTAATCATTTTACCACACTTCGATTCACATGTGTTTCACAACAACTCAAATAAAGCGTAGAAATTAAAGCGCTTTCAATGGTCGTTTTGTACATCCTCCCAGATTTCTGCCAAGGCATCAAACCCCTCGTGGATGTAGGTGGAGACCGAATTGTCTCTGGACAAGCCCACGTCCACCGCGATCTTCTTTTGGGGCTTCAGGTCGATATACCAGCCGCAGATGCACTTTGCTTGCTTTTCGGACCGAGCAGACCCACTCAGGCAGTAGGCCCGCCGGGCAGCTTCGATGCGCAGTTCACAGAGATCAAGCTCCATCTGCTTGAGGTTCCGCTCTTCTGTGTCAATTCTCTCCACGGCAAAGCCTACCTTGTCACCGGCTCCACCGCCCATCGGCATCCCGCTCATGCTCTGGGTGCACTTTTCAGCAGTGTCCCGGATGCGCTGGATCTTCTGCTTCTGGGCCTCGACCTGCTCCGCCAGATCTCTGCACTGCTGGAACCACGCCTTGACGGTGCGGTAGTCCGGCAGTTCCGGCTCGTTGGTGTCAGGTGTCCAGGTTTGGATCATGTATCTGCCTCCATTTCTTCGATCCAGATCTCTGCTCTGGGGTTTTTCTTGTCGTAATCCACCCGGCTGCCATCGTGGGCAGCCACGATCTGGCTGTTGTCGTCTGCCAGAACCTTGGCCTTCACCAGAATGTCGCAGGTCGCCTCTATAAGGTTTGCAAGGTCAACCTTGCGCCGGGTGGCCATGTAGTACACACACCGCACGTTCACGCGGGCTGTGATGGGGTTGTAAGGCCGCTTGATCTGCCACAGGCACTTTTCCTGATACTGCATGAATGCCTCGCTGGGGGCCACAATGCGGCGGTTTGCGTGGCCCTTGAGGATGCGGGCGGAGTTTTTCTTTGTGCGGGGGTCGCCGTAAAGAATAATTTTCATTCGTTATCCTCCACATAGCACCAGCTCTGAGGCGGGCGAGTGACCTCCACAGGCCGCATACCGAACCGTGTGCTCTGCAAACCTGTAAACGTTCGCAGCTCGCGCGGCTGGTCATAAATCTTCAGGTCGGAGATATGCCACGCCCAGCCGCGGCACTTGTTCAGGTAACGGACAATGCGATCTCTGTCCATGCAAGCCATTTCTTCGACATCATCCGGGGCGCGGCATATCGGTGCAAGCTCCCAAATCTTGTCGCAAACGAACTCGCCAATGACTGTACCATCCAACCGCTGCCAGCCTTTGCCGGGGACGATTCGCAACCAGCCCATCTTCGACCGCTCTTTCGTACAGTAGATGTAGCACTTAAATGGAGTCTTCACGCCCTCCGGCTTCGTCTTGCGAACCTCCACGGTCTTTTCTTTCAGGACGATCTTGCTGCACCATACCGGCTGGATGCTCAACAGAACTGCTTTATTGTTGGGCATTTTCTTCGCCTCCTTGATGTCGGTGGAGCCGCTCGTCTACCTCGCTGAGAGCCAAGATATCCACGCTGTCAAGGCCACCATGCTGCACAAGAGCGTTCAGTAAGATTGAGGATTTCGCCATCTCCAGAGATGCAGATTTGCCCTCTTGCTCCTTTGTGGCTTTCCTGATGATGTTGTTCAGGGTAACGATTTCCTCGCCGGTCAACTCGACGATGGCGGAACCGGGTTCATTCTTCGCATGGTCCCGATAAATCAACGAACGGATTCTCATATTTTCCAGCCCTCCCCTCAGTAATACTCGATTTCCACCAGTGAGGTGGACACCAGCTCAAATCGGCCATTCTCAAGAGGGATTTGGAGAAGTTGGTAATCTCTTTCCCGGCTATAAGGATCAGTGGGAACCAGATCGCTAAAAGTGTTCACCGTAATGGTATACTTCGGATGCCGTGCGCTGCCGTAGCCCACTTTTTCGATGGCCGGGGAGTAGACCGTGACATGGTAGCATGGCTTTCTTTCAGCTTCGCTCACATCGTACTCAAGAGGGCCCTCTCGTTTGTCCTCGTCCACCTTGTGGTGCAGCGGCGGGGTCTCACTGGCCGGGTGCCAGTTCAGGCAAGGTTCTGCTTCCGGAAGCGCGTCAATAACCCTGTTTACATCTGCCAATGTTTTGATGTAGCCCAGAGCGGCCTCCATGAAAAGATGCTGCTTCAGGATTTCGGCATCAAGATATTTCCGCTTGCTCATGCCACGCCCTCCTTTTTCAGCTTCTCCGGCAGCGGCATCCACCCCACCACGGGGCGGTCTATCTGGTTGTTGTAAACCTCATCAGGGTTGAAATGGCGGTATTCCCACCAGCCTTTCGGGATTTTGTAGTCGTCCCGCTCCTCGTCGTATGTCCCCCAATCGGGAAGGTCCTCCCAATACCATACGCTATCTTGTAAAAAAACGCTCCCGTCTTCATAGTGCGCTGTCGTAATCCCGTATCCGTCAATTTCGTTGCGGTACAAAATCAGCACTTCGGTTTCGATCTTCGGCGGGTCTTTGTCAGGGTCGCGCCATTCCGGCCGCAGGCTTTCGGGGTCAATGGTGGGAAGGCTTTCGAGATCCGTCAGCTCACCTGCAACATCTTCACAGAACAGGGTGTCAGCATCTTTTTCTTTCGCTTCTTCCTCTGCAAGGTCTTTTTTCAAGATGTTTTCCAGCTCGCCAACATCAGCCAGCCGGACAATCTTCTTTTTCTCAGCCATGTGTCAAAACCTCCGTTCTCTTGACATGGATGTCCCGGTACTCCGGGTAGTGGTCGCCCGCCATCTGGCAGGCGTGAAATTCTGCGGCCTGCTGGCTGCTGGAGGTCAGGCGGTAGGTCAGGGCCGCGTCCCCTACCGGGCCGCTGCACAGAACAACATGATATTTAGGCACTCTTCGCCTCTCCTTTCTTGCGCAAAGGCCTGCGATTTGCAGCGTTTTTGAGGAAATCGGGGGCTTTTGCTGCATCTTCTGGGGGACGCGTGACCAGTTTGTCACGCCCCGCCCCGATGGGGTTCGTCTTGCGGTACTCTTCCACAGATGTGCAGCCCTGCCGGGCGGCTTCCGCCAGCGCCTTGCGGACATAGGCCCAGCTGTGGCCGCCCAGATCCTCGCACTTGCGGATGATCTCTGTCACAAGGTCAGCACCCAGGCGCTCAACGTAAACGGGCAGCTCTTTCTTGCCTGTTTCACTCAACTTTCCGATACGGCCCCGGAATTCTTCAAAAACAATGGTCGTCGTCAAGTCGTCTCGCGCATCCGCGCGCGTGTCGGAGTCTACGATAGTAGACGACGACTGTACTTTGTACTTTGTACTTTGACCTTTGTACTTTGGTGTGCATTTGGTTTCTGCCGGTTTCTCCGGAAAACCATTTGGTTTCTCTCGGTTTTCTGCAATAACCATTTGGTTTTTCTCGGTTTTCTTGGGTCTGCCGCCTTTACTGCCGGATTCTCTATGAGACAAAACGGAACGTTGATACGTTTTAATATTCTCGTCCATGAACGGTCGAAGTGCTTCAAACGCCATCTGTTCCAGAGGTTCCAGTCCATCCGGTTCCTCTCCGTGCTCCACATACCGCCGCATCTTGGTGATGGTATTTTTGTACTGCTCAGGTGGAAGAATATCCAAAATCACAAATTTGTCGAATGGAATCATCAACGCTTTCGGCCTGATTTCATCGTCCACGGTGCACCTCCTTCCTTACACGCCCGTATAGCCAGATAGCACAGCTGGGAGGTCAGAACGGAAGATCTCCGTCGTCTGTAATCTCTGCGAAATCATCCACGGAACCTTGCGAGAAGTTCTGTGCCTCCTGCGGGGCGCTGTAAGAGGCTTTTGCTTCGGAAGTATAACTTTCCGTCTGCTGGTCGAAATCGCGCACAGCGGGCTTGTCTGCCGCCTTTGGGCCGCAAAAGCTGACGTTGTTTGCCAGAACCTCCACTTTCGTGCGGTTGCTGCCCTGCTTGTCCTGATACGAGCGGGTCTGGATGCTGCCGTCAATGGCGATCATGCTGCCCTTCTGGAAGTACTTGCAGATAAACTCTGCCGTCTGCCGCCAGGCAACGACATCGATGAAATCGGCCTTGCGCTCCTCGCCCTTCGGGGTGTATGTACGGTCAACCGCAATGCTGAAGCTGCACACGCTAGTGCCGTTCTGGGTGGTCTTCAGCTCCGGGGTATGGGTCAGGCGGCCCATCAATGCCACGATGTTAAGCATGCGTCAATCCTCCATCTTCTTTCGGCTGCTTTTTGGCGCATTCCATGCACAGGATACGCCCGTATTTTTTCTTGCTTCGGTCAGCCGCCTGCTGAGCAGTGACCTTTTCGCCCTTGTAAGTAAACCCTTTCACGGGCTTCCCGCAGCTGGCGCAGGTGGGCTTTGCCGGGGGCGGTGCTGTGGGCCTGTCGTACTTGGTCGGATCTTTCTCCCAGTAAACATCTGCTCCAATGCCCAGGGCCTTGCAGGCCACGCTCTGTGCATCCGTGTAGGCCTTTTTATAGGCATCGTCATCCGTTCGTTTGCCGCCTTTTTCCGTGGAGATCAGCATCGAGCCGCCCACGCCGGGAATCGGGGCGCTCCATTCTTTTTTTCCCCCGCTCTCATCGAGCTGCCGAATGTAAAGATTGGTGCAGCAGTGCACTATGATCTATCCGTTTACACCAGGCTTTTCCTCAAAGATGGGCGGATCGAACCGCCAGCCAATGCCAGCGGGGCCGAAAAGCTCGGTCAGCTTCTTGACCCTCCACATGGGATTGATGTCCGTCATACCCTGCAGGCGGCCGCCGACGATTGCCTTCCGCGCTTCCTTGGGCACGCCACGGGCGCTTTCATAAATGGCCATTTTGTCCATGTTTGTACTCCACCTCTCTGCATCCGCGCTTCCGGCATATGCTCTCCAGTTCAGCGTAAGAGCTGTTGTATGCTGTCTCTGCACCGTATGCCAGGTCCTTGATCAATCCGAAGCACTCCGACTGTGACAGCACGATCTCCACCGCATAGACTGCGCGGCCCAATGCTCTGGCCGCTTCCTGGCAGATGTGCACATAATCAGCCTGATCCTCGCCCGTGTATTCCCTGTCCGGGTGAAGTCTCATATACGACTGCCCACCGGCAACTGCCTTCTGAACCGTGCCGCAGCACCGGGATGCATCGCCCAGCTTTGCCAGAGCGTCCAGAATCAGCGCCAGCTTCCATTCCGGAATATTGGCCGCATAGTTCAGGCAAATTTCTTTTTTTCATCACACTGCATAAGAATCACCTCATAGATACCGGCTGCCCGGAATCGTCCATGACAAGGTACGTGAACGCCGGATCAGTCTTTTTGAGCTGATCCGCATACTGTTCTGCGTCTTGCACACACCGGAAAGGGATCTCGTTCAGAAAGACCATATCAGCCCCATAGATCTGAACCGTGCTCATTTGCGCCACCTCCCGTTTTTCCATGCCCGCCAGACCAGAAAGACCACGACCAGAACGTTGAATCCGATCCATAAGGTCAGCCCACGAGCCACCGCCTTTGCCGCCGGGGTGGAAAGTGCTTCCACGGCCCGGAACAGCAGCTCTGTTTTACTCACTGTAAAATCTCCTTTCGTTCAAGAATACTTTGCTTTGCCTTTGCTACGCGCTTCGCCGCTTCTATTTGCATTTCTTTGCCTTTGCTCTTCAGCGCGAATCTGCTCTACGCCGTTGCGCATCTCTTCGTATCTATGCCTTAGCGAATCGTCGCGCATCCATGCCTTTGCTTTTCTTTGCGCATCCATGCCTTTGCATTGCCAAGGTCAGCCTGGCTTATCTATGCCTTTGCTATGCATAGCAGAGCGGCGCGTATCTGCTCAACGCCCTTGCGATGCCTTGCCGCCCACACCACGCCCAGCCTTGCCTTTGCTTTTCGGCACAACACCCAGCCTTGCCTTCGCTTTTCGACACGAGGCCCTGCATTTCCTTTGCTTTGCTTATCGAGGCAAGTCTGATCCAAGCGATCTACGCCTATCTACGCCGTTGCGCTGCGCTTTCCAGCTGAGCCTTGCCTCTGCCCCGCGCTGCACTGCAGTGACTACCTGTGCCCCTGCTGAGCAAACTTGTCAGCACAATGCCGTTGCCGAGTTCTGCGCACATATCCGCGCCTTCGCAAAGCTGTTACAAGCTATCCAGCGCCTTTGCAAATCATATCATTGCCGTAGCAGATCAAATCCTATCCATGCAATGCCGTTGCTCAGTCGATGATGTCAAAGGTGAAGCGGCCCTTGCCGCTGTTTCTCCACTGGCCGATGCCGCGCAGAACGCCGTAGTCCAGCCACTCCAGAACCGCATTCTCGAGCGATTCGTCCATGAGGAGGATTTCAAACTCACAGGTGCTGCCTGCCGGGATCTCCTCGGAGTTGGCCAGGCTCACACGCTCACCCTGGGCCGTCTGGGCACGCAGGGGGCGCTGGCAGTCTCCGATCTTGCCGTTGACCTTGATGGGGATCATGCGGGGCTGCGGGAAGATCAGGCCGTCGATGACCTTCTTGTAGGCGGAGAGCTTGCCGCTCTCGTTGACGGCCCGCTTCTTGCCCGTTTCTGTCTTGCCGCCCACGCGGGCCAGCATGCCGCAGGAATCCTTGAAAAATCCCTTGATCTGGTAGTCGTAGAGCACCGGCTCTCCGTTCTCGTTGCGGGGAAAGACGGTCATGCCCTTATCTGCCACGGCATCCGCGCCCAGAGCGGCCACCTCGTCCTCGATCGTGGCAGCATCCGGGCTCTTGCTGGCAATGAAATCCCGGGCGACGTTCTGGTTGGAGGGCTAAGTGCCCAGCACCGGCTCCAGGAAGGTGATCTTGACTTTCAGAATTTTGGTTTTCATGCTGATTTCTCCTATATCTTGTGGTTTATGTAATCCAAAACGCATTATCTTGCGTACAGCAGGTTTCCCAGAGCGTCCCGCACCTGAATCATCTCGTAGTGCCGGATGTTCTCGTCTGCCCAGTGCTGGGCCTTAACGCTGGCGGGCTCCCCGGGGTATTCGTCCGGCGTGAGCGGGTCTGTGAACTGCCTGATATCGCAGCCCCGAGGGTTCTTACGGTAGGCGTAAGCATATACAATCATGCTCATGCGCCCCTCCGGTTCTGCCGGTAGTCCGGCTCCTCGGTGCGGGCGTGGGTGCGGTCAACGCGGCCATAGCGGCGGGCGTTCTGCTCACGATCCTGGGCGGCAAAGCCCAGCCGCAGGAACATCACCGCTGCCAGCACCAGGCACAGGGCCGTGGCGAACTGGCCGTCGGAGAGGGTGCTGCCCGTCTGTGCGCTGCCCTCGATGCCCATGCCGTACAGCAGACTTGCGGCACCGCTGGCAGCGGCCAGCCAGTACCAGATGCAGGATTTGATCTTCATATTTCCATTTCCTCCTTGTCGTTCTCATACGGGCGGACGATCTTGCATCCGCGCCGATGCATATAATCGATAAAACCGTCGATGTAGATTGTTGCCTGCCGCCGTTTGGTATCTTCCCGGGGGACTACCCAGCCGTCATACTCGCCGTGTGCAACATTATTCCAGAACTTGCTCGGGCTCATCGGAACGAGGTTCGCCCGGAACATCTCGCAGCACTCAGCAACGCCTTTCATTGTGATTCTTTCCATGCGGAGCCTCCGTTACTCTGATTCAACAACCAGTCCATCTTTGAGCATATACCATGTATCTGCTTTGATTGAGATTCCATTCACAAGTTTTAGGTCTGCGCAAAGTAAATTCCCGTCATCGTCGTACTCGGTCAGCACCAAATAGCACCCAACGGAGCCCTTGACTTTGCTTTTGTACCCATTTGCGACAGCAATGCTGTTATTTCCCTCTGCTTTTGCTCTGCAATAAGGACCAGTTGCTGCCGCCGTGCTGTAATCGCCGCTGGTGCCTGCCGTGCTGTAATCGCCGCTGGTGCCTGCCGTGCTGTAATCGCCGCTGGTGCCTGCCGTGCTGGAATAGCCGCTCATGCAAGCCGAGCAGTAAAAGACTCACGACAACGGGACATAATAAATCACGCGCA
>ENA-ORKV01000567-ORKV01000567.1-human-gut-metagenome-genome-assembly--contig:-NODE-567-length-43403-cov-4.117735_pt1 | contig 43403 bp, 27 predicted proteins | sample MGYA00243058_ERZ508805 | MGnify/ENA primary metagenome ERZ508805 (study PRJEB26277, sample SAMN04329770) | human gut metagenome | biome: human-associated habitat | host: Homo sapiens | place: USA... | reverse complement strand
TTTCCTCTCTGAAAAATAAATGTTTTTATTGCTTATTATCCGCACCCAAAAAGTTGCATTTATAAGTTGAACTCAAGTAACAAATCGGGAGTACGCTCCAACAAAACTCTATAACGTTCGGAAGCCGTCGTGAATAACAGTGGAATTAGTTTTTCCTCTGCTCGCAAAAATTCCAATTCGGCGAGTTTTCTCCCCCAATTCGCTATCTCGATGTCTTCTTCAAACAGGCGATACAAATCGCTCCTCTTTAAGCAATACAAAAGAGAATCTTCCATAAGCTCTATGGTTTCGTATCCAGCCTCATTCTTTACATAACTTTTCAACGACATGATAGTCGCCCCCTCTTTCCCGATCCAAAACGTTATATCTTTACCGTCGTGCGAAACATAGGCCCTCACAATTCCTCTTTTTATAAAGAATATATCCGACTCGATTTTCCCTGCCTCCAATAGGCGATGCCCCTTAGGGCGTCCGAGTTCCAAAGAACAAGATAACACCCTATCCATCGATTTCTCCGATATCGGATATATGCTGTTGATTATATCTCGTAAATCCATAAAACACGACTCATTCCAAGTATATTAAATACCTCTCAAAAAATCTTCGAGCGACTCTTTCCCCAAATTCAACTTTTGTCTCAAACGATAACGATTTTTCTTAACGCTCTCAGGTTGTAAAGAGAGCATTTGGGCTATATGTTTATTTTCCATACCTGTACGGATATATGCACATAAACGAAGCTCCCCTTCGGTAATAGATGGACACAAAGTCTTCAACCGAACAAAGAAATCGGGATGTACCTTTACAAATTGCATTTTAAAGAAATCCCATTCATCGTCGGTCCCCAAGTGCATTCTTATATTGTTACTAATTTGCAAAGCCGTGTTCGACTGAATATTTCCGGCATCTTTTTCTTTTTCCAACTCATCGACAAGAGATTTCAATACTTGGTTCTTCTCCATGATGATCAACGAATTGGAGGCAAGCTCCCTATCTTTGTACTCCAATTCCACTTTGAAACAATTATTCTGCAACATCTCATTCTCCAACCGAGTCACCAATTCTTTATTTTCCAACTCTTTCAATTGTTTCTTTATCTTCTCCTCCCTACTCTTTTTCCAAAATATATAACAAATCAATGCGGCAATACAAAGTATGAATGCACAAACGACAAGAATCAAAACGAACCGGAACCTACCTCTTTCTTCCGCCTGCTGCAATTCGAGTTCCTGTTTTTCTATGGCCGCCCGGCTTTCCATACGTCTAATTTCAGCCAAACTGTTTACTTGGTCCAACGAATCTTTATATTGTTCATACTTGTTCAAATAAACATAAGCACTGTCCTCCTGCTGTATGGCAGCAAAACATTCCGACATATTCTTTATGACAGGAACGATGAGGTCGATATTCCGAATATTCACTCTACGACATGCCTTTCTATAATAATACAAAGCACTATCCGGTCTATGATTATTTTGGTAAAAACGCCCCATAAAACACTCCGACTGAATCAACAGTCTTTTATTCGCAAATTCGGTAGACAATCGATACGCTTCTGAAACATATTTTTTACTCAGAGGTACATTATGTTCAGTCAACAATAACAAAGTATTGATATAGAAAGACGTATCTTCAACACAAACAGGATTTTCCAACAGCTTATAAAGAATTTTTTCGGCCTGCACCTCTTCATTTATCGAATATAAAACGTTCGAAATATTCAACTGGTTTTTTGCCCGATAAACCGGCTTATTCAGTTTCTTATAATAAGAATCTGCTTTCTGCAAATACTCCAACGCCTTAGGATAATCTTTCAGGCGACTCAGTATGTTTCCCATATCGATATAAGCATGAGCCAACATGAACAGATTGTTCGTCCGGGCATAATACTCCGATATTTTCTTTAAATTCTTATAAGCAACATGCGGCTGATTTTTATGCATAATTGTCCATAAATGAAAAACACGCATATAATCATAAACATAACGTATGGAATCTACCTGCTGATAGGCCTCATCAATTAAATGAATTGTAGAATCGGAATTATTCTTTTTAAGCTGCGACCTTGCATCCCAAAATTTAGCTCGCCACAAGAACACCGGTTCTTTATGGTGAGCTCGGGCTATGGTATATAATTCCTGTATCAACGAATCCCGATAATAAATACTATCGGTAGATATAAATTCCAATTCAAGCACATCTGCAATCGAATCGAATGTATTATCGATAGGCTTCCAATACGTCCCTATAACCTCACGCCCCCAAAAGTTAAAGGAATATAACCATAAACAAACGAATAAAAAACCTCTTTTCATGATACAAATATACGAAAAATGCCATCTGTCCACCGATTGTCCATTCTTTTTTTTCGAGAAAAGCAGCATATTAGTTTACATTTGTATATTAAAACTAAAAAATAGTGGTTAATATGAGAAAAGAAAAACTTTTTCATTTATTAGTATTATTAGGATTTACCTTATTATCCATGACCATCTCTGCCCAAACCGACAGTCGTGATGTTTACGGTTGGCTGAGATATGACGATTACAACCAAGACGAATACGGTATTTGTAAATTCAAAACCGATGCGGCCGATAACATTCAACCCGTATGGCCTTACGACCAAGCAAGAGTAGCCTGTGCAGGTGCATTCGCCGAAGGATTCTATTATGTTTATCTATATGAGACCGACGGTTATAATGCCACCCCTTACTCATTCAATCGCATAGATCTTTCCACCGGAGAGTCCACACAGATCGCAGATTATAGAGGTATGCCATTTTTATTTCAGGATATGACATACGACTATTCGACCCAAACCATGTATGCCATCGGGTATGATGAAAGCGTCTATACAACACTGCTATTGAAAGTAAATCTGACCACCGGAGAAACGACCATTGCAGGAGAGATAGGCGAAAGCAAATATGTAGCCTTAGCCTGTTCTTATGAAGGTCAATTATATGCCATCGATGTAGACTATGGAGATTTATGGAGTATCGATAAATTTACGGGGGCAGCCACAGACATCGGCTATACCGGTGAACGGGTAAGCGAGGATCTTCAATCTATGGAGTTCGATCACGAAACAAATACTCTTTATTGGGCCGGATATAATTTTTGGGGAACGATAGATACCTCTACGGGAGCAGCAGAAGGGATTAGTAAATTAGGGAACTATGCACAAGTCGTAGGACTTTATATACCCTTCAAAAAAACGAATCCTAATGCTCCTGCCGAAATCTCGGATTTACAAATCACACCGGGAGCTAATGGAGAATTATCTGCCGAATTGAGTTGGACAAATCCATCTTTAACTTTCGGAGGGAATAAACTAACCAACTTAACAAAGATAGAAATTTATAGAAACGAACAACTCGTTCACGAAATCACAAACCCGACAATCGGAGAAAAAAGTAATTGGCAAGATACCGGAATACAACAAAATGGATCGGTTGTATATCGAATTACCGCAATCAATAACGAGGGAACAAGCAGCACCACGGCACAAGCAATATTTATAGGACGTGACGTACCGGCAGCTCCTTCCCAACTATCATTGATTGCCCTCGATGAAAACAGAGCAAAGATAACATGGACTACTCCACAAACCGGTGCAAACGGAGGTTGGATAGATGCCTCTGCTCTCACCTATAAAATTACTCGTCTTCCGGATTCTATCGTTGTAGCCGAAACTGCGACCGGTAATGAGTATATAGATAATTCCATTACAAAACTAAATATCTATTCTTATCAGATACAAGCCATTACCCCCGATGGCGCAGGTCCAACCGCAACCACGGACAGGCTTGTCATGGGCCCGGCATTAACTGTACCTTACCGATGTAATTTCGCGACAGACGACCAATTCGCTCTCTGGAATGTGATCGACGCCAATAATGACAAATACACATGGAAACGGGAAACGACTCTTGCAGCCGCTTATTATTACTATAATGAAGATGGAGAAACCGGGGGAGACGATTGGTTGGTTTCTTCGCCGATTCATTTGGAAAAAGACAAAATCTATCGCTTAAAGTTTAAATTACAATCCTATGACGTAGGTTATCCCGAAAAGGTCGCCGTACATCTGGGTACAGGAGCTTCTGTCGCTGAACAGACGACCTTACTCGGCGACTACGAAATCGAAAGCAATACATTCGTCGAATATAAAGTCATTCTCCCCGAAAAGTTGGAATCAGGAAATTATCACATTTCTTTCCATTGCCACTCTGAGCCGTACATGTTTATCCTTTATGTAACCGACGTCTTATTAGAAGAAGTCAGCGAAGGGGTCTTATCGGGTGTCGTAACAAACGGACAAACACCTTTGGAGGGCGTGGAAGTAACCATAAAAGACGCTGAAACCAAATGCACTACCGATGAAAAAGGTTTCTATGAATTTAAAGAACTGGAAGCAGGGAACTATACATTGACGTTCAATAAAACAGGTTACCGCTATATCGAACAGAGCGATATAATCGTCGAAATGGGAGATACCGCGAAAATAAATACGACGTTGGAGGAACTGCCTACTTATTCCGTAAGCGGTAAAATAGTAAACAGTAAAAACGAACCTATCAGTCATGCGAAAGTATCGATAACCGGATATACCGATTACTCGACAGAATCCGGTTCCGACGGTACATTTATATTCCCACAAGTATATCAATCCAACCTATACGCACTAACCATCGAACGTTACGGGTTAAGCAACGATACACTGACTCTGAACGTAGAGAATAGTAATATCGTTTTAGACGACATCATACTAAAAGACAAGCCTCTGCCACCCTATTCATTGCAAGCTGAAATTCAGGGAGAACAGGTAAAATTAGAGTGGAAAGAACCTATGGATACCCGTTTATTCCGTCACGATAACGGGATACATGGTGGAAGACTCGGGACAACAGGGTCGACAGTAAAAAGCGTATATGGTTCGGTATTCAGAACACCGACCAAGCTAACCGGAATGACATGGTTCACAGAAAATTACCTTACCACCCATCACACGGTCAATATTTTTGTGTTCGATTTAGATGCCGAAGGAGAGCCCACTTCGACCATCTTATACTCCCAAACGAATGTTCCCAACAAAGATATGGAATGGAGCAGCTTTGAATTCCCGGAACCGATAAATGCACCGAACGGATACATGTTGGCTCTCAGCTATGAAGGTCACGTCGGATTAGGACTCGATACAGGCGAAGGACCCGACTATCCGTTTGCCAAAAAAACAAATTGTTTTTCAGAAGATTACACGACTGGAAAGTTCACTTATACGGAAGAACACGATATCAAACGTTCTCTGATGATTCGCGGTATCGGTATTCTGAGCGGTGAAGACGAATTACCGCCTGCCACGACAGATAAAAAATACCAAGTATGGAGACTAACCACCGAACAGAAAGATACTCCGGAACAATGGGAATTATTAACTGCCGAAACAGTAGGGGCATATTCCTATACCGATACAAATTGGAGTTCCTTGAAACAAGGATTTTATCATTATGCAGTCAAAACCGTTTACAATAACGGAGAAATCGTTTCGCCGGCAGCATTCACGCAAGCGTTAACGAAAGATATGTACACTCGGGTCACCCTCAACATAAAAACGAGCACTCCTACCAACGAAGCGAAAGGAGCCCAAGTAGTTCTGACAAATATTGATGGAAACAGCGAACATATATACACCGGTACAACCGATGCTTCGGGTAAAATCGTCTTCTCCAATATATGGAAAGGGACTTACGATATAAACATTTCATTAAAAGGTTTCAATAACTACACAGCCGAATCCGAAGACTTTTCCACTGAAAACAGTTACGAAAAATCTAGCTACGTATTACAAGAATATATCGTCAATCCGTTCAATCTCGAAGTGGTGAAAACCGACAATGAACAGGAGCGCATGTTCAAATGGAACGTGTCGGAACATCTTTTCGACGATTTTGAAACTCATACCGATTTTGTCATCAACTCGGCAGGAAACATAGGCTGGACTTATATCGACGGTGACGGTCAAGAAACTTATGGAATCGACGACGTAGACTACATCAATGCGACTCTTCCGAAAGCCTATATGATCTTTAACCCATACGCTACCGACCCCAACATCGCACTTTTCGATTCCAATATCAGACCACGTAGCGGAGAAAAATACTTAGCTTCATTCCCTGCACGTCCGGGTGCGAACAATGACTTTATCATTTCTCCCGAACTGAACTTCAATCGAGACTTTATATTGAAGTTTTATGCCAAGAGTTATACGGAAGATTATGGTAAAGAGTTGATGAATGTAGGATATTCGGTCACCGGTAATGACGCAACCGATTTCATCTGGCTGAACGGAGAAAACCCGATAGAAGTTCCGATGGGAAATTGGACGGAATATAAATATACCATTCCTGCCGAAGCCAAATATATAACGATTAACTGCGTCTCCAATAATATTTTCGTCTTTATGGTCGACGATATATTCATCGGAGTAGAGTTACCAGAAGGAGTCGATTTAAACAACATGAAAGAAAATATCTCTTTCGAAGTCTATTTAGATGGTGAAAAAATCAACACGACCCAACAGAGCAATTATCTGTTCTCCGGTCTGAATAAAGGTAAACATAAAGCAGGTGTGAAAGCTGTCTTTTCTTCGGTAACGACCCCTATGACAGAAATAGAGTTTGATGTGGAAGAAGGCAGCGGAATAGAAGAAAACCAATTAAACGGCAGAACGATTCACCCCAATCCGGCAAAAGAGACAGTAACAGTTTCCGGTGAATATGACTACTTGTCCATATTCGATATATCCGGGAATGAAAAGTCTCGTTATTTTTACGGGGAAACAATAAGCGTACGGAACCTGCCATCGGGTATCTACATCGTCAGAATCGTTTCCGGCAGCCAAACCGAGGTGACCAAATTGGTCGTGACTAAATAATAATTTTCTAATTATATTTCGAAGAATCCCGATACATTGTTATGTATCGGGATTCTTTTATTACGTTCGATATTATCATTAATTGTCAAAAACTTATTTCACTTTTTATCAAATGTAAAGTAAAAATAGGCGGGACTGGAATAACTTTGCACCGTTTTCAAATCAACCTCTTGATTTTATGACGAACTGGATTATTTTGATTGTAGCAGGATTCTTCGAATCGTGTTTTGCTTTTTGCTTAGGAAAAATGAAAGGAGTTGTAGGCCTCGAATATTACTTTTGGGGCATAGGTTTTCTAACTTGTCTGGCTCTAAGTATGATACTTCTGGCCAAAGCCATACAGACAATTCCTATCGGCACGGCCTACCCTGTATGGACAGGAATCGGCGCTGTCGGTACGGTGATAGTAGGCATCGTCTTTTTCCATGAACCTGCAACTTTCGGTCGACTGTTTTTCGTTACGACATTAATTGCATCAATCATAGGTCTGAAAATGGTTTAATTAGAAATAAATAGTAATATATGTTCAAAGAGATAATGGCTGCCACCGAACACAACAACCTTAAACCGATACAGACAAAAAATAACTGAGAAATAAACTACAACCGTGTTCTTTACTATTCTCCGAGCTGTCGTTTTATCCACTCCATCACCACAGCCACGGCATAATGTTGTTCCTCATCGGTCAATTCTCGACCGGCCGGTATACGATGCCATTTTTCGAAACAACCTCGGCAACAACACCCGGTGGCATGTTGAGCTATAAACACGGGATGCCCGCGCATGGGAGTTTGTTTACCATCGTTGGGAATCACGGCCGGAGCCAATCGTTTACGAACAAAATCGGCGGCATGACGGGCAATCGTATCCTCTCCTTTTTCTTTCAGATACACTATTTCCTTTGTAGTTAAACAAAATTTGCTGCGGAACCGGGACTGTGAAAGTCGTTCGAAAAGGTCTCCCCAATCATAGGTATTGGGCAAGGCCTCTGTTTTTTCGACAGAAGTCGATTCAGGGAATAATTCACCGCAGAAAAAATTGCTTCCTTTAACCTTCTTCATGAGACAAAAACAACAGAGGTTGACCTACAAAATCATCTCCATTCCTACTTTTTGAGGTTTTAAACCACATTTTTCATAAAACGTCATAGCCGATTCGTTGCAACACCACACATTTAAAGTGACATTGTAACACCCTTGTTCCTTAGCCAACCGAACCACCGCATCATAAATCACTTTACCCACACCATTGCCCCGTTGGCCTTCATCGACACACAAATCGTCGATATACAGAGTCTTTATATCCGTGAGGATATGACTATCCCGATGTTGCTGAAAAATACAAAACGCATATCCCAAAACTCTATCTTTATCATCTGCCGCTACCAAAACCGGGGTATCGCAATCGGACATAATTTTTCTTAATTCTTCATCTGTATATTTTTTCTTCCCGGATTTAAATAAATCGGGGCGTCCTCGATGATGAATACTATTCACTTGAACCAAAAGTTTGTTTATCTGCTCTATATCCTTTTCTTCTGCAAACCTTATTATCATTGTGCTTATACTTTTTTTCATTACGAAGATACTGATTCTTGAATATAAAGAGAAATGTCACCGCCCCCAAAAAATCTATCTTTCTCCAATCTCATGGCACATATCACTCTGCGGAACAATCATCGAAGAATCAACAAAAAGGATATATTTCACTAATAATCAAAACAGTACAAATAAAAATTCATAAATATCAATCAAAATAAATACCCAAGAGTAAAGTATAATATATAGATTTTATCGAAAAACGATAATTATTTATTGATTTTCTTTTTGAATTAAAATTTTATATGTATGTTTGCACCATATTAAGAATGAAAGATAAACCGGTTACAATCCTTTTTATTCACAAAAAATCTATCTTTGTAAAAATAGAATGAAACAAACAATAAATAAAAACAAGGAACAATGAAAAAATTTTTCACCACGACATTCGCCTGCGTATTGGGCGTAATGATTGCAGGAATATTATTAACATTATTGTCCATCGCCGCATTAACCGGAATGGCGGTTTCGACAGAAACCGAATACACAGCGAAACCAAACACTATCATGAAATTGGATTTAGGTATCGTTACCGACCGTAGCCAAGAAGATTTCATGAGCGTTTTGTTTGGGAACCAACAAAAAACAGACGGTCTTGACAACATCATTAAAGCTATAAAAACAGCCAAGACAAACCCGAACATTGCCGGCATATACATCGATGCTAACGGCTCTTCCCTCGGTGTTGCCACTCTCGACCGCATACACCGGGCTCTGAAAGATTTCAAAGAGAGCGATAAATTCATCTATGCTTATGCCGACGACTACACACAACGCGAATATCTACTGAGTGCGGTAGCCGACAGTGTCGTTCTAAATCCGGTAGGAGCTATCGATTTCAGAGGGCTGGCAAGTCAAATAATGTTTGTAAAAGGGCTTTACGATAAATTGGGTATCGAAGTCCAAGTCCTAAAAGTAGGAACATACAAATCGGCGGTAGAACCTTATATCAACACGCAAATGAGTGAAGCGAACCGCGAGCAGACGATGGCCTACATGACTCCTATTTGGAATCATCTTCTCGAACAACTTTCGCAAGACCGAGACATATCGGTGGACCAGCTGAACAATCTGGCCGACACTCTATTGGTGACAGTCGATGCCAAAGAATTAATTGCCAAAGGATTGGTCGATACGTTAATGTACCGTCCTCAAATGAACGAATTTCTGAAAGCCAAAGTGGGAATAGATAAAGACGATGATTTAATCTTCGCATCAATCAACGAAGTAGCATCGATCAAGCAAGCCCCCAATAAAGCCAAAGACGAAATTGCTATCGTCTATGCCGAGGGAGGCATCGATATGGGTGAAACCAACGGAGTGAACACCGCCAAGCTGGTCGAAGATTTAACCAAAATACAAAACGATAAAAACGTAAAAGCAGTTGTTCTCCGGGTTAATTCTCCGGGTGGAAGTGCTTACGGTTCGGAACAAGTATGGGCTGCTATCGAAGCTATTAAAGCTGCCGGAAAACCAGTAGCCGTATCGATGGGCGATGTCGCTGCATCGGGTGGATATTACATCTCTTGCAATGCCGACCGTATCTTTGCAAATCCCACTACATTGACAGGCTCGATCGGCATTTATGGCCTAATCCCTAACTATAAAGGTTTATTGACTGGTAAATTAGGCCTTACATTCGACGGCGTACAAACCAATAAATATGGTAATTTCCCCTCGGTAAGCCGGGCTATGACAACCGATGAACATCGGCAAATGCAACAATACATCGAACGAGGCTACGAATTATTCACCACTCGTTGCGCCGAAGGCCGTGGCATGAGCATCGAGGCAATCAAAAAAATCGCCGAAGGTCGTGTGTGGGACGGTGCAACAGCCCTCGAAATAGGTCTGGTCGATGAATTGGGAGATTTGGATGCTGCTATCGAATGGGTTGCTCAAAAAGCCAAACTCGACAAATATAAAACAAGTGCTTATCCAAAACAAAAAACGGCTATGGAACAATTAATGGACGAGCTGGGAATGAATGTTCGCTCAAAAATAGCCGCTTCTTATTTAGGTGAAAATTATAAATATTTCAAAGCGTTGGAGCAATGCCAAAATATAGATCCCGTACAATACCGTATGGAAGACATTGAGCTCTACTAAGTCTTATGTACGGAAAATCGGTTAAGATAAACCATTGGCTCATTCCGGTCAGTTGGCTATATGGACTCGGAGTAGAGATTAGAAACAAACTCTTCGACTGGGGTATCCTCCCGGCCGAAGAGTTTGACATACCCGTCATATCAGTAGGCAACCTTGCCGTAGGAGGAACAGGCAAAACGCCCCACATCGAATACCTGATCGAATTACTCGGTCATAAATATCATATTGCCGTACTCAGCAGAGGATACAAACGGAAAAGCAGAGGATTCATATTGGCCGATGACAAGTCTACCGCCCGTGAAATAGGAGACGAACCTTACCAGATAAAAAGAAAATACCCCAATATAACCGTCGCGGTAGATGCCAATCGCCGTCGAGGTATCAAACAATTAAAAAAACAAATACCCGACATCGATGTGATTCTACTCGACGATGCTTTCCAACATCGCTATGTTACGCCGTTGTCCTCGATAGTACTGACCGACTACAATAGAGCTTTACATCTCGACAAACTATTACCGGCGGGACGGTTACGTGAATCTCGACACGAATTGTCGAGAGCCAATATGGTCATCGTAACCAAGTGTCCAATAGATATGAAACCTATTGAATATAATATTATATCTCGTTGGTTACACCTGTTTCCCTACCAAAATCTATATTTCTCCACTCTTTCTTACGGTCATCTGCAAGCAGTATTCCCCGATACTGCCATAGGAGAAATATCGCTAAAAGATATATCGAGAAAAGACGGATTGATGGTAGTAACCGGAATCGCCAACCCGGCTCCCATGCTGCAATACATCTCTCATTTTCACGACCTGCGAGAAAAGTTACTTTATCCCGATCATCATAACTTTACTTCGAACGATCTGAACGATATAACGACACGATTTTCGGCCTTGAAAGGAGAGAAAAAATACATCATCACCACAGAAAAAGATGCAGCGAGACTACGATCGGTCCCATTCGATGACGCAATAAAAAAAGCGCTCTATTTTCTTCCGATACATGTTCGTTTCATGCAACATACCGGAACATCATTCGATGAAAAAATTTCAGACATAATCTATAAGAACCGCAGATCGAAACAAGTGAAAAAATAACTTCGAAGCCGTATCGAGTTTTTTATGCCAGATTAAGATCATAGCACAAAATATCTATCTACAAAAATTAAAACAGTTTCTTAAAACTCCACGGTAATTCCCAATGTCGGCAGAATCACTCCGCTTTGTTGGGCGATGTATTTCATGCGATACCGTTCTGTCCCGTCATTATCCACATATTTTTCGCCCGTGCTTATCAATACCGGAGGATTATCGTATTTAAAATTCAGCACATTCTGTAAATCTACATAAAATCCCAACATCACACCTTTGAAATAAAACGACTTATCTACTCTGATATCAGCCTCATAGAAAGTTTTCAAACGTCCTGTATTATACCGCTCATAATCATAATATGGTCTAGCCGTGGCATCCCACGCCGGAACAAGAGACGAAGTATACTCATCATAAGGAGTATATGGAGCCCCTCCCATCAACCTGAATTTCAATCCTATATCCCAGTTTTTAGGTAACTTATACGTCCCGGACAAAGTAAAAAGATGACGATAATCCCATGCCGACGGTATATAAATCCCGGTGGCCGGATCCTCGAACTGACTACGATACCATGTATAAGAAGCCAATGCCGTAAACCGTCCCATACCAAACCAACGGAGCATCACTTCCAAACCATAGGCTCTGCCTCGCGCAGTCGAGCTTGCCGCCTCATTACCCGACACACCATAGTCCGTCCCCTTACAGGCCAATGGAATACTATCCCTTAGAGACAACGGTGAATGAGTATATTTTTTATAAAACCCTTCAACCGTCAAACGTGCCCACTTGTTGATATAATACTCCACTCCAACGACAGCTTGGTCGGAACAAACATATTTCAATCTCGATTTATTTATCAAAACATTATCCTCTTGATACCCCATTGTCGTATATGCCGGTAGCTGATAAAACCGGCCTATGCTACCATTCAAAAAGAAATTCCCTATCACATTATACGAAAGCGACAATCGGGGAGAAAATTGCTTGAAAGGATTATCCGTCAAAGAAGAATAATTACAAGCATCGAGACGAAATCCAAATGAAGCCGAAAAACGATCGTCGGCCGACTTATATCCAGAAGTTGCAAAGATACCCCATTTGAACAGACCCAAATCCGTTTTATATCTTATTTCCTTAGAGATATCGGTAAATGCACGTTGAAACGTATTATTCCTATAAACGGCATAATCGACATTAAATCCAGCGGTCAAATCAAACAGCCCCACCAATGACCTGTTCTCGAACCTCAAATGATTTTCAATCTCGTCCGATTTAAGCCTCAAAGTCAGATTATCGGTAGAAGATTCATCATTATCCCTATACTTAATATTATTGTTATTCATAAAACTACGGCTCAACACGACCGTCTGTGTATGATTGCCCGAATAATGCTTATAGACTGCACCCAGAGTATAGGTATTCTGTTTAATGGTAGGTAAATAATTCAACAGATATTGTTTCGATTCATCTTCGGGATCCGTTTCCGTGTTCAACTTCATATCGTCTATCGCTCCCAATCCCAAGACCGTAAGCTCATGTTCCTGTGAAAAACGGGTCTTTACCTTGAACTGAGCGTCGGTATAACGGGGCAAAAACGGCATATCGAGCAAGGAAAACAGTAGTTGCAAATAAGACTGCCTTACTGAAACGATATAAGTCGTTTTATTCCCAATATGTCCTTTCGAGGTCAAAGCCAACTCCGAAGCTCCGACGGTTCCTTTAAAAGTATATTTATCGGGAGTACCATCGAGCAGTTTAAAATCGAATACAGAACTTAAAGCATTTCCTCGACTTACAGGAAAAGCCCCCGTATAGAAATTGACCTCACGGATAAGATCGGCATCGATAATCCCAACCGGTCCTCCCGATGCCCCTTGTGTGCTGAAATGGTTGATATTAGGTATCTCTACCCCGTCTAAGAAAAACTTATTTTCCGAAGGACCTCCACCCCTTATCATCAAATCATTCCTGTACCCGTTTCCCACAGCCGAAGCCACACCGGGAAAAGAATTTACGACTTTCGAAATATCCCGGTTTGCGCCCGGACTTTTTTCTATCTCCTGCACACCGATAACCCTCATAGCGATAGGACTCTCTATCGAACTTCTAAACGGAGCGGCCACAACACTTACCTCGCTTAAAGCCACCTGCGATTCTTCCAACGCTATATCAAGCGTATAATCATAAGACGATATACGAAACTCAGGAGAGACATAAGTTTTATATCCGACAGAAGAAACCTGTATGCGGTACATTCCCGGAGATAAATTTCCAATGAAATAATTACCCAAAGAATCGGTCATCGTCCCCATCGGAGTATTCCAAATACCCACACTGACAAAGGGCAATCCCTCACCCGTCGCATGAGACGTCACTACTCCTTTTACAGAATACGTTTGAGCTCCATAAACCGAAATAAATACAAACAAGAGAAAGACAAAAAGTGTATGCAACCTCAACATAAACAATCCTTTTTTAAGAGTACAAAGATAAATATATTTTTGTTCTCGATTCAAAAAAGAAAATAACCGATTACGTACGTTCAAAAAATTATCCGTATAAATGAAAAACAATAGTACCATGAAAAATTTGTCAAATTTCAATCTGCTGGTTATTATTTCATTATTCTCGTCTTGCCGACAACAGCCCTTTACAGGAACGGTCCACATAATCCCCTACCCCAACCAAATCGCCATCGGAACTCAATATAGGCCGATAGGGAAAAACTTATCGATTTACCTATCTCCCGAAAGTGGAATGGACAAAGATTATATCGAAGACCTCTTGTCCGATACCGGTGTCAAATGTAAGTTTACTAATTTTAAATGGATAGCCGATTTAACGTTCGACATAAAACCCGATACAATCGGCCTAGAAGGCTATCGGATCGTATCCAACGACTATGGAACAAAAATTACGGCCTCCGATACAAAAGGTCTATTCTATGGATTACAGACATTCCGACAACTAATAACATCTCAAAACAATACGCTTGTTATTCCGTTCGTCGAAATAGCCGATAGCCCTAAATTTCTCTGGCGGGCTCTCATGCTGGACGAAGGCCGTTATTTCAAAGGAAAAGAAGAAGTTAAAAAGCTATTGGACGAAATGGCTCGTCTCAAAATGAATACATTTCATTGGCATTTGACCGACGATCAAGGGTGGCGAATCGAGATAAAAAAATATCCGTTACTGACCAAAATCGGAGGGAAACGAGATTCTACCCAAATAGGGAATTGGAACAGTAACATTTACGATGGAAAAGTACACGAGGGATTTTATACACAAGAAGAAATCAAAGAAATAATAGACTATGCAGCCAAGCGACAAATAACTATCGTTCCCGAAATCGAAATGCCGGGGCATGCTTCTGCGGCTATTGCAGCTTATCCCCAGTTAGGAACAGAAAAACAATCTATCAAGGTTCCTACACGCTTCGGAGTACAATACCATGCTTATAACGTCGCCGACCCCAAAGTCATACAATTTATAAAAGATGTTTTAGACGAAGTATGTAACCTTTTCCCCTCGGAAACAATTCACATCGGAGGAGACGAAGTCAAATACGACCAATGGAAAAAATCGGCACAGGTACGTAATTTCATGAAAGAACAGAATATAAAAACACCTGCCGATCTCCAAATATGGTTCACAAATACCATTTCCCATTACCTGGAAAGCAAAAAAAAGCACATGATGGGCTGGAATGAAATTACCGGAGTTAAAATACACGATTACACCGATTTTGAGGATGCAGCCTCCGGAGCATCGCTTGCAGAAGGAACCATCGTACATTTTTGGAGAGGAGACCCTTCTTTGATCAAACAAACAGTCAAAAAAGGATACCAAGTGGTTAACTCCTATCACGAATATACCTACCTCGATTATGACACGGCATACACTTCTCTCGAAAAAGCATACCATTTCGATCCTTTGGCGGGTATCACCGGAAAAGAAACGGATTTAATTATCGGAATAGGAGCCCAAATGTGGGGAGAATGGATACCTACCCCTTCGGACATGTACCGTAAATTATATCCTCGTATAGCGGCTTTTGCCGAATGTGGCTGGACCTCACCTTCAAATAAATCATGGAAACGTTTTAATCAAGCGGCCTACAAAGAAAATCTCCGTTGGAAACAATTATACCAATAAATATTAATATTTATTCTAAAAAATCTACATAGGTAATTATTGATTTATCTATGTAGATTTTTAGAATTATAAAACTTCATTCTTTTCATTCCTTAAATATTGTTTTTCTATCATTTTTTACCGTAATTTGATGCCGATAAAACAAGCTGCTCCTCGACAGCATCACTTTATGCAAATCACCAGTCAACAAATAGAAGAGATACGTGCAGGCAAAATCAAAACATTCGAGATTTTGTTCAACGCATATTATCCTCGGGTTAAAAGCTTTGCATTCGGTATGATAAAAGATCAATACGAAGCCGAGGAAATAGCACAAAATGTATTCTTAAAGTTGTGGTCCAATCGGGAAAAACTCTCGTCCGACAACACTTTGAGCAGTTACATATTCACCATCGTACAAAATGAAGTTTACGATTTTTTTCGAGAAAAACACTATTCGCTCGGATACCAAGAAAAAATGTTGTCTACTCCACAAAATTTACAGTACGAAATCGATTCGGAATATAACATCAAAGAAATAAAATCCATTGTCAATCGTACGTTGCAAAACATGCCTCCGCAACGAAGGACAATATACCAAATGAGCCGAGAGCAATTCTTAAGCAATGACGAAATCGCCAAAACCCTCGGTTTATCCAAACGTACGGTAGAAAAACACATCAGCCTCGCATTGGCTACCATTAAAAAAAATTTAGGAGACTTCCTTTTCTGGCTGTTTATATTCTTTATTAAATAAATAGCTGTTATCTCCTATCGTCATTTTCTTTCCGATAAAGATTTATATTAAAATTTTTTCACGGTCGTTACGTGTGTAATTTCCTTCAATCGTATAATATTATATAAGATAAAATTATGCAGAATCAAACTCCAACCAGACAAGAACTATCCAGTTATTTTTTCGACCGGTGCACGCCCGAAATAAGCAATAAGGTCGAACGTTGGTTTTTCAAGAACGGTAACAGTCAAGAAGCCAAAAAGTTATTATTCTCCTTATGGGAAGAATTGGAAGATACTACATCATCTACTTTTCCCGAAGAGATACAAGCCGCTTTCGAGCAATTCAAAGCCCGACTACTGAGCTCCGCACCCCAAGAAAACAACTCTAAAAAACCAAACTTGTTTCTCTGGATACAACGTATTGCGGCAATCCTCATTCTCCCTCTGATTATATTTTCGGGGTACTTATTCTATCAACACCAAAAAGAAGAAAACATAGTGTGGATAGAAAAAAGTGCCGGATATGGCGACATCAAACATATCACTTTGCCCGATAACACCACTGTATGGTTGAATGCCGGCAGCACTATTATTTACCCCGAAGAGTTCATCGGCCGTTTCCGGCAAATATTCTTTACGGGAGAAGGTCATTTTTCTGTGGCAAAAAATAAAGAAAAACCATTCATCATTAAATCGAACGAAAGCAGTATAGAAGTTTTAGGAACCCAATTCAATTTAAAATCGTACAGCAACGACAACAGAATAGAAGTAGCCCTTCTCGATGGATCGGTAGCGTTCTGTTATCCGAGTACGACAGACCAAGAAATGAAATGTATCCTCTCTCCGGGCGAGCAAGTTTATTACAATCGCACAACCCACAATCTGGAAAAGAAAAATTTTATCCTATCCGACTATTCTTCATGGAAAGATGGAAAATACTATTTCAAAAACGAAACATTGGAAAATATTGCCAAACAGTTAGAGCGGAATTTCGATGTCAACATAATTATCAAAAACGATTCACTCAAACAAATTCCTTATCACATGGCATTTGTCAACAACGAAACTTTAGACGACATTCTATCGGCCATGAATTTAGACGGATATTTAACAATCAAACGAGATGGTAAAATCATAGAAATTTATTGACAATCAAACTAATTTATCATGAAAAGGCACAAAATTCATCACTCCGCCGACATTGTCGGGAGATGCAAGAAAGGCATAATCCCATTTTTATTATGCTTCGTCTTTATGGGATACGGACAAAACATATCTGTCAACTTCCCGAATATAACAGTAGAAAGAGCTTTGGAAATTCTTCGGAATCAAGAAGGGTATTCTTTCTCTGTCAAAACAAATGATGTAAACTTACGACAAAAAGTCAATGCCGATTTGCAAAACCAACCTATCGAAAAGGTCTTGGAAACCATATTCCAAAACCAACCGGTTTCTTTCGAAATAGAAGGTAAAATGGTAAGAATCATTAAAGCCCCTGAAAAAGATTCGAAACAGATAGGAAGCACAGCCGAAAGCAAAAAAATCTCCGGTAGAGTAACCGATAAACAAGGTGAACCGCTCATCGGGGTAAGTATCATTGCAAAAGGAGCCAACAAAGGCACGATAACCAATATAGACGGGTATTATTCTTTAACTGTACCCGACAAATCGGTTATACAATTCTCTTATGTAGGCTACGATACCCAAGAACTAAAATTAGGAAAAGGGAATATATTGAACGCCACCCTACAAGAAAAGATAAATGACCTCGACGAAGTGGTCGTTATCGGATATGGCAGTATGAAAAAAAGCGACCTGACAGGAGCTGTTACCTCGGTAAAAACCGAAGACCTTCCGATGGCAGCCAACACATCGATCTCTCACATGTTATCGGGAAAAGCCGCCGGGATAACATCGGTTCAAAACAGCGCACAACCGGGTGGCGGCGTCACTCTACGTATACGAGGCGAAGCATCTACCGGAGCCGGAAACGAACCTTTATACATCATCGACGGATTTCCAGTAGGAGGATCCCAAGTCGAACCGGCAGCAGACAACAGATATAGCGATTTCGGGTCTCGTAATCCTCTGAACTCTATCAACCCCAACGACATCGAATCCATAGAGATTCTAAAAGATGCTTCTTCCACGGCTATTTACGGAGCAAGAGCTGCGAACGGTGTTATCATCATTACGACTAAAAAGGGACGCGAGGGAAAACCCGTTGTCAATTACAGCGCAAACTATGGCGTCCAACAAATTGCCAACAAGACGGAAATGATGACAGCCGAAGAATTCATGACCGAAGCCAACAAATTCGCCAAAGAGCAATGGCTCTATAACAACAGAGTATATCCATACGGAAATACGAACCCATCGTCGATAAAAGACCCCATCGTCTATCCTTATGATGCAAAAGATATAAAAAATGCGGGGAAAGGAACCGACTGGTATGACTTAATTACCAGAGAAGGTATGATTCACCAACACAATTTATCGGTATCTGGCGGAACTTCCAACCTGAAATACATGGCATCATTCAACTTCTTCGATCAAAACGGAGTTGTTAGAAACAGCGACTTCACCCGCTATACCGGACGCCTGAACATCGAACATCAAATAAATAAAATATTCAAATACGGAATCAATGCGACTCAAAGTTACATCAAGTCCTCGAATGTTCCATTGGGAACAGAAGACTTCGAAAACTCAGGATTGATAAACTCGGCTATGTCGTACGACCCGACGACTCCTGTCAGAGACAAAAACGGGGATTATGCACAAAGCGATCGAATGACTACTGTACCCAATCCTGTTTCCATGCTCGAAATAGATGACTATACACAAACTAAAAGATTATTGGTGAACGCTTTTCTTCAAGCAGAAATTATAAAAGGATTGGTTGCAAAAATCAATATAGGATTCGATGACCAAAACGGTGTAAGAAATTCCTACATACCCACTACTACATTATACGGTAAGCAAGAAGGAGGAAAAGCCAGCAAAAGTATGGCACAGCAATTCGACCGCTTGTTAGAAGCAACCGTAAACTATAATTTCAATATTGCAAAAGCGCACAAGTTCAATATTTTAGCAGGATATTCCTATCAAGATTTCAACAATGAAGGATTCTCTGCCGCCAATTCACAATTTTTCACCGATATATTCAAATACAACTCACTGGCTTCCGGAGAAGCAGCCCGCCCCACGGTAGCTTCCAACAAGTCAAAAACTATGTTCATCTCCTACTTCGGTCGAATAAATTATAACTTGTTCGATAAATATCTTTTCACTCTCACTGCTCGTGTCGATGGCTCAAACCGATTCGGTGAAAACAATCGATACGGAATATTCCCGTCGGGAGCATTTGCATGGCGTATCAAACAGGAAGACTTTTTAAAAGACGTCGACTTCCTCTCCGACTTAAAAATGAGAATAAGTTTAGGTCAGACGGGTAACAGTGAAATCGGGAATAACGCCTTTGAATACTATACGGCAGCATGGCAACAATATGTGTTTGGCAATTCGATTAACACCGGAACGGCAAAATCGCAAATCGCCAACCCAGATTTAAAATGGGAAACAACAACCGAATTTAACTTTGGTTTGGATTTCGGATTCTTCAACCAACGGTTAAGTGGTACATTCGAATATTTTAAAAAAGAAGTGAAAGACCTTTTGGGTTACCGCTCGCTAAAATCATTCATGGAAGTATCTACGGTAGCCGCCAACATCGGAAAAACTCAAAGTACCGGTATAGAAATCTCCTTGAAAAGCCGAAATTTTACAGGAGAATTCAAATGGGACACTGAACTTAATTTCACCCGATATGTAGACCGTTGGAAAGAGCGTAATCCCGAAGACGAACTAAGCCCTTGGCAAAAAGCGAATGATCCCATTCGAGCTCACTACGGATACCTATCCGACGGAGTTCTGGGTATAGACGAGACACCTCCCGCTTCCATGCCCAACCTGTTGCCCGGTGAATATAAAATAAAAGACGTAAACGGTTATCTCCGAGACGACTTCGGGAACCTTATACCCGATGAAAATGGAAACGTTCAATACACAGATGCCCCGGACGGGATTATCGATGAAGCGGATATCGTATTATTGGGAACATACGATCCGGGCTTCTCTATCGGATTTGGAAATACATTCGAATACAAAGGCTTCGATCTGAATATATTCTTTTACGGCATGTTCGACCGAATCGTCAACAACGCCACGCGTGGAAAATTCTCCATTCCCAATATTCGTTTTATTCTAAACGGGCAAAACATGATGAAAGAAATATCCGAACGTTGGTCTAGTGAAAACCCACACAGCAAATATCCGTCTGGATTCGTAAGCCAATACCCGCAGCCATCTGATTATCTGTGGGAAGACGCTTGGTTCATACGTTGTAAAAATATCACTCTGGGTTATACACTTCCTCAAAAATGGATACGGAAAGTATTTTCCAGAGCCCGGATTTTTGCAGATGTTTCAAATCCCTTCGTAATTACACCTTACTCTGGCAATGACCCGGAAACCGATTTCAAAGCCGGTTACCCCAATCAACGTACCTATTCTTTTGGAGTGGACATAACCTTTTAATCCTATATGAATTATGAAAACTAAAAATATATTTTTCTCCTCGCTGTTTCTCATAGCAGCATATTCGTGCTCTTTGGAAAACGAAACTTATGATCAACTTGGCTCCGATAACGTGATGACTACCGAAAACGATGTCAAAGCCGCTGTCACCGGGATATACCACGAACTACGTGGCGGAGGCTGGGATCGCTATAATTGTGCATGGGGTTCTCTACTAACTATGCAAATCGGTTGTACCGATGAATGTGACTGCAACTGGGTATGGGACAAACAACTCGATTTTCTGTGGACTGCCGAAACAACCGATTTAGGGCAATTTTATACCGGACTAGTTCCCGCTGTTACCAAAGCAACCTCTCTGCTGGAACGCATGCGAAAAATATCTATATCCGCTCCAATAAAACGCAGATATATGGCCGAGGTCCGATGTCTCAGAGCTATGTGGGCATATGATCTATATGATCTCTACGGAACAGTACCATTAATTACCGATCCAGATATAGCCCTCGATCCTCAAAAAGCCCAATCTTATATGCCAGAACGGCCCTCGATAGAATGGTATGTCAACTTCATAGACACTGAATTAAAAGAAGCAGAAGAAAATTTGAAACCGGCCAGTCTGCTCGCGGCAAGCGAATACGGGAGAATGACCAAAGGTATCGCTCAAATGTATATGTTGAAACTCTATATGCATGAAGCCGGTCAAGAACGCCACTATCGAAACGACGAAGGCAAAGCTATGATGTGGTGGAATCGGGTAGATTCGATTACCGAAGTCATGATAAAAGACGGAGAATACTCCCTACAAAAAGATTACATGTCGATATGGTCTCCTTCGAATCAAAGGAACAGCGAAGTAATTTTCCCGATACCCAATTTCCCCGAAGGCGGTTTAGGAAACTGTTTCCTCGCACATGCATTACCCGCCGATTATGTATCGCAAAACGGAATAGCATTGACTAAATGGGGAGGGTTCCTTGTTCCCTGGGATTTTTACGACACCTATGATCCCAAAGACAAACGGAGAAATGCTTTGTTGGCGACCTATTGGAATGGAAAAAAGATGGTCGACCGCCGTACTGAATACACGGGTAAACCGGGTGCTGTTCCAATGAAATACCAAGAAAATCCTAGCACGACAGGGCAATGGGATGCCAGCGAATACGTAATAAACCGATATGCCGAAGTAATATTGGCCAGAGCCGAAGCTCTGAACGAAATATACGGTCCGACCCAAGAGGCCAAAGACCTCGTTCATGAAATACGGGAACGAGCATTCGATAATTACAAAGGCAGCAAATACGAAAAAGAGATAAATGATATAACCGATAAAGATGCATTCAGAGCACACCTATTAAAAGAAAGAGGTTGGGAGTTTTGTTGGGAAGGCATGCGTCGCCCCGATTTGATTCGTCATGGAGAACTAATATCCAATGCCATTGCTCGTGGCAAGCTTATGGCCGAACCCAAACACATTCTATATGCAATACCACAATCGGTAATTTATGAAAATCCAAATCTTAAAAATAACGAAGGTTTTTAGTTATGAACAAATTAAATTTTAAATATCTGTTTCCTAATTTATTCCTATTTTGTATCTGCATGAATCTTACAGCGTGCAGTGAAAAGAACAGTGGCGGAGACAATCTACAATCGGGAGATGAAATAATCTCGTTCGAACCCGACCTAAATACACTTATCCGCAATCCAGCATCGGGTTGGACTTTATACGACGATGCAAACGACTACGTCGCACAAGCGAATACCTATTGGAATCAACAGGGAGCCGCAGCAGAAAAATATGCTTCTATTTTCTATTGGCGTTCCCGATGGTCTGAGCTCGAACCAGAAGAAAGTAAATACGCATGGGAACATGACGAGAATTTCAAAGCGCTCATTCAAGGCGCCCTTGACCGAGGATTGAAATTGGCATTCAGAGTTTACATCGACGGACAAGACAATATTCATAACGGTACTCCCGACTTCGTAAGAGAGGCCGGAGCCAAAGGTTATGCCGTCCATAAGCTCTGGGACCCTGCAAATGAAAACAACAACTGGACTCCCTATGCCGACGACCCCGTCTTTCAGGAAAAATTCGGGAATTTTATCCGTGCTTTCGCCAAAGAATTCGACAATCCCGAACAAGTAGATTTTATCGACGCTTACAATTTAGGCTGGTGGGGTGAAGGGCATCACGTACAATATTTGAACAACAATAATAAATTCAAAGTGTATCAATGGATTACAGACCTATATGCCGAGAATTTCAAAAATGTTTTGCTTGTCGTGAACTTTGGAACAGAAATAGGATTCGAATATGAAAAACGATTGGCTATCGACAAACACGATTTTTTGACTCGCCGCGACGGAATCGGCAGTTATTGGTTCCAAGATGCAGAAGTCAATATCATCAACTCGCTTTTCCCACAAAAAGCATTCATAGCTGAAGGCTGCTATTGGGGAGGAAATTCCGACAGCTATCAACCGTGGAGCACCGATCCGCTTTATGCCGACAAATTCAAATCATGGTCCGACTTTTATGCTCAGGCTTATAAAGACGCTATACGAGGACATGCCAATACACTCGATTTGAGAGAGGCTACCGAAACCAGAGGTTGGATAACCCACGCCAAAGATTTGGTAAAAGACTTCATTAGTAACGGTGGATACAGATTAACCCCTATCCAAATAGAATATCCAGTATCGGTACAAATGGGAAATACATTATCCATAAAGCATATATGGCGAAATAGCGGGGTAGGCGTATGTCCCAACAATAACAAAAGATGGAACTATAAATATAAAGTTTCATTTGCCCTACTCGATCCCGAAAGCCATGAAATAAAACAACGGATCACCGATGAAAACGCAGAACCGTCGGCATGGATAAAAGGAACCGATAAAACGTATAAAACCAGCGAATCTTTAATTGTCCCAGCCGGACAATACATATTGGCAGTTGCCATTACAGACGATACCCAAAATCAAAAACCGGGATTGAATCTTGCCGTAAAAAACGGGAAATTCATAAACGACTGGCTACAAATCGGTACTATACAAATCACTAAATAATTCATCAACCCTAAAAACACAATTACAATGAAAAAATCACTTTTTTATTTAGCAGCAACACTACTCATTGCTACGACCTCATGTTCCGAAGACAACAATGACGATGACCCCAAAGGGCAAGAGAGCAACATTACACTATACGCTCCCGACGATTTGGAAGAGTTTGATCTTTTGTACGAAAATCCCACACGAAAACTGAAATTCGAATGGGAAAGCGATAAAGAAGGAGCTACATACGCTCTTATATTCAGCCTCGATGAAGAGATGAACAACATCGAGAGAATTGATATCGGAACCGAAATGTACACATCTCTCACCCATCAAGACCTCGACGACTTACTCGGTAAACTGGGCGTAGGCGAATACAAAAGAGGTGAATTATATTGGGCGGTCGAAAGTGAAAACGAAGGAACCTTGTCCCGCAGCGAAATTCGCAGCATGAAATTGTTCCGTTTTTATAAACCTTTCATCGATCCTCGTGACAACGAAGAATATCGCGTATGTCGTGTTTTCGATCCCATATCCGAAGATTATGCCGTATGGTTGGCCGACAATTTAAGAGCGACGACCTATTCCGACGGAACTCCTCTTGGAGAAAATGATGTAAAATTCTATACTCCCCAAGAAGGAGAAAACGAATCTTGGACAAAAGTTTTCGGAGGGTATTACACATGGACCGCCACCATGCGGGGCACTCGTGGAGCAGAAGAAGGTGAAAAAATTCAAGGTATAGCGCCCGAAGGTTGGCACATACCGACTAAAACTGAATGGGACTTCTTAATCAATGCTTGCGGTGACCCCACTATGCCCGCCACCATATTAAAAGAAAAGAGCTATTGGGATCCTAATGCCGGAGATGTCGGTATGAACTCTATCGGATTCAATATGGCTGGGACTGGATACATTTGGAGCATACCTGAAAACGATGTAATAGAAGCCTTTGCCAATACCTATTTCTGGACCTCGACAGCTCCCAAAGACGGAGATGTGTACCCGTGGAATCCCGATCCCGTAAACTTCCCCAATCAGGGAGTAACATACGGATTCACACTTAACGATTCAGGAGCCGCCCTTTATCCTTACGACAGGAACAGAGGATATAGTGTCCGCTGCGTATTAGATTAAACTATTGCTATACGTTATTGCCGGATCCTTCGGCAATAACGTATAACATACTTATCCTAACCCCGATAACTGAATATCATGAACATCAAAACCTCAATTGCAATAGGGCTACTCATACTCCTACTTTGTTCTAATTGCACCAACGACAACAAAACCAACCAACCGGAATCCACCGCAATATTAGCCGAACGCCCACCGATGGGTTGGAACAGCTGGATATGCTTTGGAACTTCTGTAACAGAAGATGAAGTTAAAGCCAATGCCGACTTCATGGCCGAAAATCTGAAAAAATACGGTTGGGAATACATTGTTATCGATGCCGGTTGGTATGCGCCCGGCATGGAGACTTTGGAGCAATATGAATCGTCAACGCCACATCAAATCATCGACAAATTCGGACGCCTCATCGTCGATACGGAAAAATTCCCATCTGCAAAAAACAGAGAAGGGTTGAAACCTCTCGCCGATTATCTGCATAGCAGAGGCTTAAAATTAGGTATACACATCATGAGAGGTATTCCCATTCAAGCGGTCGAAGCTAATACGCCCATAAAAGGGACATCATATCGAGCACGAGACATTGTCAATACCGATTCTCGATGCAAATGGTATTTCGGATTTTATGGGATAGACATGAGTAAGCCCGGAGCTCAGGAATACTACGATTCGCTTTTCGAACTTTATGAATCATGGGGAATAGACTATATAAAGGCCGACGATTTACTATCTCCCATTTATGCACACGACGAAATAGAAGCGATAACCAAAGCCGCAAGAAAAAGAAAAAGGCCCTTTGTCCTGAGCCTTTCTCCCGGCCCTGCCCCTGTCGAGAACATAAAACATTTGCAAAGCGTAGCCCAACTATGGCGCATTTCCGAAGACTTCTGGGACGACTGGGAGGCTCTGAAAGAACAATTTCCACTTTGCCGGAAATGGCAAAAGTATATTTGTAAAGGGCACTGGCCCGACGCCGATATGCTCCCCATAGGCCCAATGGCACAAAGAGCCATGAGAGGGACTCCCCGAATGAGTAATTTTACACCAGACGAACAATACACAATGCTCACACTATGGGCCATGTTTAGATCCCCTCTGATGATTGGCTGTAATCTACCCGAAATAGACGATTTCACGCTAAACTTGATTACAAATAAAGAGGTACTTGACATTAATCAATATTCCAAAGGAAATAAAGAATTGTTCGATCGAAATGGAATAATCGCTTGGTATGCTCAAAGCGAAGACGAATTGACCCACTATATCGCCATATTTAACACTACCGATAAAGATATAGAATCTTACACCTTTCCACTACAAACCATAAATTATATCGGAGACGGTCACATCACCGATTTGTGGAAAAACGAATCAATGGAAATCAAAAATAACTCAGTCTCGTTTTCTGTTCCTGCGCATGGCGTAAAACTGATTAAACTAACTAAATAGTCTTGTAGGTATGAAATCATCACATTTTTATTATATAATACTATTCTCGTTTTTACTTGCCGCCTGTAAAGACGACGGGCCGGGTGAAAAAGAAAATTCGGACAACGACGTTCCCTCCGTAGCGACCAATACTTGGCTATTAAACAGTCTGGATAACATAGAAAATTATTCCAACTCGGATCCAGAAAACCGATACGATATAAATATGGTTCGTAACGAATACGAAAGTGTACAGCTCGTTATACAAACCGATAGTAAAAAAAGGCTGAAAATAGAACGTATCGGCAACAACGATGCCATTGAATTTCAATGTCGGAAACTGGAAGCTTTCAACGGGAAATACGATGTTCTGATTCCTTGCGATAACGAAATAGAACCCGACGACAAAGTAGTGCGAGCTTGGCTCACTTTTAAAGTTAGGTCCGAAGCCGAGGCTAAACGACATAAAGAAATCATACGATTCAAAACCGATGACAAAGAATATGCCGTAGCTATATCGATTAATGTCGTTAACGCATCTTTGCCAGAAACTCCATCTATTGCCTCGGTATTCGGAATCAACCCTCAAAACTTCATATTCACCGGTCTATCGGAAGAACAAAAAATAGAAAAGCGCAAAGCAGCTTCGGATCTTTTATTGGAATATCGCATATCGCCCTACTTTTCCACATGGCTGAGCGGAACGATGAAAACCGAATGTTTCTCCTCGCCATACGCATGGAATGACGATCGCACTTGGGAATACTTGGCAGACAAACGTTTTAGCCGTATTGCCTTGCCATCGCATGGGTTATCCGACGATGAGTTAGAGATAATGCTGAATAAAGCTCGCGAAACCGGATTGCTAAACAAAGCATTTTTCTATGTATGGGACGAACCTACAAAGACCAACGAATATGAACAGATCAAAACTCTTTCGGATCGCATTCATCGATATGCACCGGAAGCCAAAGTGCTCACTACATTCTATTGCGGCCCTACCGACGGAGAACACAAAGACGATTTATTCGCCGTATTCGACATTCTAAATGGAGCGACATCTATTTATTGTACTGGCGTATGGGCGTTGCAGGATAATGAAAATCGCTCGGAGCAATGCAAAGCCAAATTAAAATCAGGACAAGAATGGTGGAGCTACGTGTGCATGTCCAACACTCCGGGGCTTGCCTCAAATTCTACCGCTATCGGTAACAGGGCGACCATGTGGCGTAATTATAAAGAACAAAATTCCGGATTCCTATATTGGGTCGTCAACGGATTCGCCAGCGTTTATCCCCTCAGACCTCGCCCTGAACTGCCCGAAGGAGACGGGATACTCATCTATCCCGGCGAATCGTTCGGCACAAACAAAATTTGTACCTCTGTCCGGTTGGAACGATGGCGCGATGGAGCCGAAGATTACGATATGTTGGTCTTGTACGAAAAAAAACTCGGACGATCGGCCGCCTTATCTCTTCTCAACAACGTTTATAAGAGTCCCTCGAATTACACAGATCAAAGCAAATACGCATTGGCTCTACGTAAAAATTTAATTGAAAACATCACAGAATAAATATTTCGATATGCAACATCACCTTTTCTATCGGCTTCTCATCATAAGCTGTACATTCTTTTTAATCTCTTGTCAACAAACAATCGAATGTTACCTTATACCTTCGACCGAAAAAGCATCTGATTTTTATAAAGTTCAACCTCGAAATTCCGGCACGTTATTCCTCGCTAAAAATGAAGCGGAACATATCCAAATCGTTTTCAAAGGCTGTCCGGGAGAGACCTATAAAATACATCGAAACGAAAATGCCGACAATTCTATCCGATATAGTTGTCGGCAAATCAAATCGGTATATGGATTCGACGATGCCTTAGTCCCCATAGATGGAGAACAAGTTACTTTAAACGACTCTATCGCTAAACTATGGATTACATTCCGTACGGCCGAGTCGACCCGACCGGGGAAATACGAAGAACAAATTTCGATCGATAGTAACGGAAAACGGCAAAAAATAAAAATCAATCTGCAAGTGTACGACACGACATTACCCTCGACACCTTCGTTACCAGCAGCATTCGGTATCATAGAAAAGAATCTCATCGACTCGGCTTCGAAAGAACAAACTTTGCAAAACAAACTGGAATGGGCAGAATTATGCCTTGATTATCGCATGAATCCCTATTTCTCCACATGGTTAGCCAACAGCATGAAACATGAAGCATCTTCATCTCCGTGGAAATGGAACGACAAGAGAACGGTTCCTTTCCTATCGGACAAACGATTCAATCGGTTCGCTGTCCCCTACCACTCTCTGTCACACAACGAATTGGACAGCTTGTTACAGCAATTAAAACAAACCGATTTACTCGATAAATCCTACTTCTACTTATGGGACGAACCTGCTTATATGAAAGAATATCACCTCATCGGTCAATATTCCCAAGAAATACACAAGCTCATGCCCGAAGCAAAAGTCCTCACGACCTTTTACTGCGGACCCAAAGACGGGAAATACAAAGACCGGTTGTTTTCCGTATTCGACCTTTGGCGAGGAGACACTCAAATTTTCAGTATGAGCGCTTGGGCTTTACAAGCGAACGAAGCCAACGCAGACACATGCCGTTCTCTTCTCCGAGGCAATGAAGAATGGTGGACTTATGTCTGCAGGGGACCCGGAGAAGAGCAACCCAATTTATTGCTCACGATGGACGGATATCAGCATCGAGCTGTATTATGGCGCAGCTGGAAAGAGCGTACCACCGGATTCCTATATTGGGCAGTCAATGCCTATGCCGAATCCGACACATTGGCTTTTCGCAAAGACCTCCCCGAGGGCGACGGTGTGCTGATTTACCCCGGCCAATATTTCAACAGCACAAGCCCCGTAGTATCGATACGAATGGAACGTTGGAGAGACAGTATGGAAGACTATGAATACCTTGCCAAGCTCGAAAAGAAAATAGGAAGAGCCAAAAGCGAAACCCTTTTCCAATCTATATACCAATCGCCCGAAAAATACTCGAAAAACAACGCAGAAATAGAAAAATTCAGAAAATCCATTTTAGAAATTCTTAGTAAATAATTCTTTAATCATTTAAATTTCAAATCTATGAAAACAATTACTTCATTCAAAATCGCAGGTTTAATAACAGCCTGTCTTTTTGCAGCTATGCCTACAAAAGCGGACATCGGAGCTATTTCTTTCAAAACATCGGCTGCCGGTATGAATGCGTTGGAAACGACAATCGGGTCTAATCAAATGACTTTAGAAACATGGTTATATATAGACAATAGTACCGGATTTTTCGCTAGCAATATGCACAACGACAAGGGATTCGCATTAGGATTCGACGGGTGGTTTAAATTTCAGTTGGACGGAGCAGCTATATGGATCGATCCTACTTCTTGGAAAGAGAACTGGACTCACATCGCTTGTGTCGCCGACGGAAGTCAGATGATTGTCTATGTTAACGGTGAAGTAGCCGGAACACAGGAGAATACAACAGGATATAATACGGAAGCCGATGGAAAGCCTCTTTTTTTGGGAACTGCTCCGTGGGGCAATCCTTGCAATTGCAAAATGGCAGACTTTCGACTTTGGAGTGTAGCCCGCACAGCAGAAGAAATAAAAAATAATTATCAGAAACAAGTAGAACCGTCCACGACAGGACTGATTAAAAATTTCAATTTCGCAGAAGGTAATGGAGACCACACGGCCAACTTAGCAGAGCCCGAAGGTAATCAAGCATGGTGTATGGGCGCTATCGATACCGATTACAGTTGGGAAACAGTAGCGCAGACTCCTACGAATCTACGGACAGAAAATCAAACCGAAAATTCATTCGACATTTTATGGGACGGAACCGACGGTAACACATGGAGTGTCGAATTATCTGCCAATGGACAAGTTGTCGACACGAAAACCAGACTTACCGAAAAGAAGACCAGTTTCTCTAATCTCGATAAAAAAGATTACACTGTACGTGTAAAGGCACATTCGTTTATGGAAACTGCATTCTCCGATGCTTTCTCGGTCAATCTATCTACCTCCTCGGCCATAACCAATATTCATAAAAATATTTCTATTGTCAGACACAATAACGCAATCCAAATTGACGGCATTCAAACTGGAAAATTGATTTCGATATATACCGATCAAGGCATTTTGAGCCGACAAATTTCAGCCGAACACGAAACAACGGTTCTCAGTATAGAAGGATTCCCTCACGGCATATATTTTATCTCCATAGAAGGGTACGGTCCGACATTTAAAATTGCTCTTTAATAAATCTTCCATAAACTATAAAGGCGGGAACATGCAATGTCTCGCCTTTTCTGTATCTGCTTTTTCGGAACAAAAATATATCCTATCTTTGCACGCATGAGTAAGAATGAGAATATTATGAATAAGGTTCTAATCATCGACGACGAACCACAGATAAGACAGTTATTAGCCCGCATTTTAGGGCTGGAAGGATATGAAGTTTTACAGGCAGGAGACTGTAAGGCAGCAGTAAAACAAATGGAGTATTCTCCCAATGTTGTCTTATGCGATGTATTTCTCCCCGACGGGAATGGTGTAGATTTCATAAAAACAATTAAAAAAATATCGCCCGAATCGGAAATCATTTTATTAACAGCCCACGGAAATATACCCGACGGGGTACAAGCCATAAAAAACGGAGCCTTCGACTACATAACCAAAGGTGACGACAATAACAAAATTATTCCTCTGATTAGTCGGGCTATGGAAAAAGTTCGAACTAACGGAGTAAAAAATCGTCCCGAAAAAGAAACCTTTCAGCAATATTCATTCAATTCTATTCTTGGTCAGTCAAAGCCTTTGTTGGAAGCTATCGCGTTGGCACGAAAAGTGGCATCGACCGATGTACCGGTTCTTTTAACCGGAGAGACCGGTACAGGAAAGGAAGTTTTCGCCCAAGCGATTCACCACGAGAGCAAACGAAATAAAGGAAATTTCGTTGCAATAAATTGTTCGGCATTTAGCAAAGAGCTCTTGGAAAGCGAAATATTCGGACATAAAGCAGGCTCCTTTACCGGAGCCTTGAAAGACAAAAAGGGACTTTTCGAAGAGGCTCACAACGGAACGATATTTTTAGATGAAATCGGAGAAATGGCGATAGAATTGCAAGCCAAGTTGCTTCGAGTATTAGAAACCGGAGAATATATCAAAATAGGTGAAACAAAACCGACATCTGTAAATGTTCGTATTATTGCAGCAACCAACCGAAACTTGCCGGAAGAAATAAATGCAGGGCATTTCAGGGAGGATTTGTTTTATCGGCTGTCGGTTTTCCAAATACATTTACCGCCTTTGAGAGAACGTCCGGGAGATATTAGGCTTCTAACCGAAGCGTTTGTACAATCCTTATCCGAAAAAATGACCCATTCCTCGAAAACGGTTTCCAAAGCATTCATCGACATGCTCGAACAACAAGAATGGAAAGGCAATGTGCGTGAACTCAGAAACGTTATCGAAAGGAGTCTTATTGTTTGTGAAAGTGATGAGTTACACCCCGAAGATTTACCCATAGAAATACAAAATGCAGCTTTTAAGGAAAAAAGCTGCAATAATAGTGGTTTCGAATTATCGGCTATGGAAAAACGCCACATTGCCCGAGTACTAGACTATACGAACGGCAATAAAACCGAAGCTGCAAAACTTCTAAAAATAGGACTTACCACTTTATATCGAAAAATAGAGGAATATAAACTCTAATTCTTTTCAAAATAATACACAACCCTACCAAAATGAAAAGGGAGTATCTGTTCGCCAGATGCTCCCTTTTCATTTATAATACTAATTATGAACCAATTAAAATATTCAAAAACAATATTGGCACAACTTTGGCATATCCCAAACCGAAAAAAATAATTTAGTATTCACTTAAAAAAATGTAACATGGAATTTGACGCATTAGGTTTTGGAGTTTGTATACTCAGTGGAATTGCCTGTTTCTGGCTCTTCTATAAGTGCATAGACTGGTTTGAAAAAATTTAATTAAAAGGAGATTTAACATGTACACTGCATTATTTATTATCAGCGTAATTATGTTCGGGTATCTGATGTATGTATTAGTAAAACCCGAAAAGTTTTAGTCATTTATAAAGATTAAACACAATGAATACAGAGATATTAGGTGTTATTGCACAAATTGTCCTGATGGTCGTACTCGCCTACCCCATCGGGAAATACATTTCAAAGGTTTTCAAAGGTGAGAAAGTTTGGTCGGACTTCATGACTCCCATCGAAAAAATCATGTACAAACTGGGAGGTGTCGATCCAACAGAAGAGATGAACTGGAAACAATTCCTGAAAGCATTGCTCGTGATAAACCTCTTTTGGTTTTTCTGGGGAATGATATTATTAGTTTCTCAGGGAGCACTGCCCCTAAATCCAGACGGCAATTTAGGACAGTCTGTTCATCAGGCATTCAACACATGTATCAGCTTCCTCGTGAATTGTAACTTACAACATTATAGCGGAGAGAGTGGGCTAAGCTATCTCACCCAGTTATTCGTTATCATGCTGTTCCAATTCATTACCGCTGCAACCGGTATGGCGGCAATGGCAGGTATCATGAAGGCATTGGCCGCTAAAACGACCAAAACAATTGGAAACTTCTGGTACTTCTTAGTAAGGAGCTGTACCCGTGTTTTATTTCCTATTTGCCTCGTTATCGGATTCATACTGATTATAGAAGGGACCCCTATGGGCTTTGACGGAAAGATGGAAGTGACTACAATAGAAGGACAAACACAATATGTATCGCAAGGTCCTACTGCGGCGATAGTTCCCATCAAACAATTAGGTACGAACGGAGGTGGATACTTCGGAGTAAATTCATCGCACCCTCTTGAAAATCCTACCTATCTCACTAATATGATAGAATGTTGGGCCATATTGATTTTACCTATGGCTATGGTATTCGCTTTTGGGTTTTACCTTAAACGAAAGAAATTAGCATACAGTATTTTCGGAGTAATGCTATTTGCTTACTTAGCCGGGGTATGGATAAATGTATCCCAAGAAACAGGTGGCAACCCGCGCATCGACGCAATGGGTATAGCACAAGACAACGGTGCTATGGAAGGAAAAGAAGTCCGACTGGGTTCTGCTGCTACGGCGCTTTGGAGCGTGACAACCACCGTTACTTCCAACGGCTCTGTAAACGGTATGCATGACTCTACCATGCCTCTCTCCGGCATGATCGAAATGCTGAACATGCAAATCAATACATGGTTCGGTGGTGTAGGTGTAGGTTGGATGAACTACTTTACTTTTATCATTATCGCTGTATTTATCAGTGGATTGATGGTTGGTCGTACCCCCGAATTCCTCGGCAAAAAAATAGAAGCTCGAGAAATGAAAATCGCTACGATCGTTGCCTTGTTACACCCATTTGTCATCTTAGTAGGAACCTCATTAGCGGCCTATTTATATGTCCATGCACCTTCCTTTGTCGAAAACGAAGGCGGTTGGTTGAATAACCCGGGATTCCACGGACTAAGCGAAATGCTTTATGAATTTACTTCCTGTGCCGCCAATAATGGTTCCGGTTTCGAGGGATTGGGTGATAATACATGGTTCTGGAACTACTCTTGCGGTATAGTATTGATACTCAGCCGATACCTTCCCATCGTAGGACAAGTTGCCATTGCAGGATTATTAGCCAATAAGAAATATGTACCAGAAAGTGCAGGAACCTTAAAAACCGATACAGTTACTTTCGGTGTCATGACCTTCGCTGTCATCTTTATCGTTGCAGCTCTGTCATTCTTCCCGGTTCAAGCATTAAGTACTATTGCAGAACATTTCAGCTTATAATAACAGAACGATAGATATGAAAAATAATAAATCAGCTTCTTTATTTGAAAAAGAGCAAGTTTTAACGAGCTTAAAACAATCATTCGTTAAATTGAATCCTCGAATCATGGTGAAAAACCCCATCATGTTCACGGTAGAAGTTTGTACAGCCATTATGTTCCTTGTGATGATTTATTCCATCTTTGACAACGCTCAAGGTTCATTCGTGTACAATGCATGGGTTTTTGTTATCTTGTTTATCACACTATTATTCGCCAACTTCGCCGAAGCTATCGCTGAGGCCCGAGGCAAAGCACAGGCTGATAGTTTGAGAAAAACCCGTGAAGAAACTCCGGCAAAACTACTTGTCAATGGACAAATAAAAACGACAAGTAGCTCTCAACTGAAAAAAGGTGATGTATTTATCTGTGAAGCAGGTGATACCATACCAGCCGATGGTGAAATCATAAACGGATTGGCTTCTATCGACGAAAGTGCGATTACCGGAGAAAGTGCTCCTGTAATTCGAGAAGCCGGTGGTGACAAAAGTTCAGTGACCGGTGGAACAAAAGTCCTTTCGGATCGCATCGAAGTGCTTGTCACACAACAACCGGGAGAAAGTTTCTTGGACAAAATGATTGCTCTCGTCGAAGGCGCTTCCAGACAAAAAACGCCTAACGAAATTGCGCTGACAATCCTTTTAGCCGGCTTCACATTGGTATTCCTAATCGTATGTGTAACCCTTAAACCGTTTGCCGACTATACAGGAACCGTTATTACAATAGCATCTTTCTTATCGTTGTTTGTCTGCCTTATCCCGACGACAATCGGAGGTTTGCTTTCAGCTATCGGTATAGCAGGAATGGATAGAGCTCTGAGAGCAAATGTAATTACCAAATCGGGAAAAGCAGTAGAAACGGCCGGAGATATCGATACTCTCCTTTTGGATAAAACAGGAACTATTACAATCGGAAACCGTAAAGCTACCCATTTCTATCCCGCCAACGGTTTGGAAAATCATGCTTTTGCCGAAATTTGTATGATGTCGTCTCTATCCGATGAAACACCCGAAGGTAAATCTATCGTAGAACTGGCTCGTGAATCGGGTTTAAGAGTACACAACTTGAATACAACCGGTAGCAAGCTTATCAAATTCAGTGCCGAAACAAAATGTTCCGGTGTAGATTTAGCAGACGGTACTCGGATTAGAAAAGGGGCAGCAGAAGCTATTCGAAAAATTGCTCAAAACGCAAGCTACGAAATTCCACAAGATTTGGAAAATCGTATCACAGAGATTTCAAAAAATGGGGGAACCCCTCTTGTAGTTAGCGTCAATGAAAAACCTGCCGGTGTCATAGAATTACAAGATGTTATCAAACCGGGAATACAGGAACGGTTCGAACGGTTGCGTAAAATGGGAGTTAAAACAGTCATGGTTACCGGGGATAATCCATTAACGGCCAAATACATTGCAGAAAAAGCCGGTGTAGATGACTTCATCGCAGAAGCCAAACCCGAAGACAAAATGAACTACATCAAGAAAGAACAAAGTGCCGGTAAACTGGTAGCCATGATGGGCGACGGAACCAACGATGCTCCTGCTTTGGCCCAAGCGAATGTTGGTGTAGCTATGAATAGTGGAACTCAGGCAGCCAAAGAAGCTGGAAACATGGTAGACTTGGACAACGATCCGACGAAATTAATCGAAATTGTAGAAATCGGGAAACAATTATTAATGACTCGCGGAACCCTTACCACATTCTCCATCGCCAATGATGTCGCAAAATACTTTGCCATTATTCCGGCTCTATTCATGATAGCCGTACCAGAATTAGCTTCACTGAACATTATGGGATTACATAGCCCCGAAAGTGCTATTCTATCGGCCATTATTTTCAATGCAATCATTATTCCCATATTGATTCCATTGGCTTTAAGAGGTGTTCAATACAAGCCTATCGGAGCTTCGGCTTTACTCCGCCGCAACCTGCTCATTTACGGATTAGGTGGTATAATAGCTCCATTCGTCGGCATTAAACTCATAGATTTAGTAATAGGATTATTCTTTTAATAAAAGCAACAATGAAAAATTTCATAAAATCAATCAGGCTAACATTAGTTTTCTGCCTTTTCTTCTCAGTATTTTATATACTGATATTATGGATATTCGCCCAATTCGCAGGGCCAAACTCTGGAAACGCCGAGGTTGCGACCTTAGATGGGAAAGTAGTGGGTGCAGCCAATGTAGGGCAAGTCTTCACCGAAGACATCTATTTCTGGGGCCGTCCCTCTTGTGCCGGAGATGGATATGATGCCAGTAGTTCTGCCGGTAGCAACAAAGGACCTACGAACGAAGAATACTTGGCAGAAGTAGAAACTCGTATCGACACCTTCTTGGTACACCACCCTTATTTGGAACGTAAAGATGTACCGGCAGAAATGGTCACAGCCAGTGGTTCTGGTCTCGACCCTGACATCACGCCAGAAAGTGCATACGTACAAGTAAAGCGTGTTGCCGCAGCCAGAAATATGGACGAAACTACCGTAAAAGAAATAGTAGACCAAACAATTGAAAAACCATTTTTAGGATTATTCGGAACAGAGAAAGTAAACGTATTAAAATTGAACATTAATTTAGAAAATTATGAAAACAAATAAAAACATTTCAGCAATAGCTACCATGAAAAAGAAACAATTAATCGATAAAGAAGGCGCTAGCCTTATCAGAGCATTGATAATCATTTCGATTATAGGACTCCTTGCCATGTTTACCAATAAAGCATCTGCTCAAGTACGATTCAATGTACAAGGAGATTTAGTTAGCTCCTATGTGTGGAGAGGTATGTATCAAACAGGTGCCAGTATTCAACCGACGTTGAGTTTCAGTGTTGAAAACCTATCGTTGACGGCATGGGGATCCACCGACTTCGATGGTTATCGGAATGGTAATATTCCCTCTGCGAATAAAGAACTTGACTTGACTCTGGCTTATACCTTCCCCAAATTGGGACTAACAGTTTCAGTTGCCGATATGTGGTGGGCCGGACAGGGAGCTGGAAAATATTTCGATTTCAATAACAAGACGACAGCTCATCATTTCGAAGCAAGTCTTGCTTATGTACTTCCGGTAGAAAAATTTCCTCTTTCGATCGCATGGTACACCATGTTTGCCGGTATGGATAAAAATGAAAAAGGCGATAAAAACAACTACTCGTCTTATGTAGAACTCAATTATCCGTTCAGTGTAAAATCGGTCGATCTCAATGTAACATGTGGTATAGTACCTTATAAAGCACCTCAATACTATACCAACGGATTTGCCGTTACTAATGTAGCATTGAAAGGAAGCTACGCAATTAAAATCACAGATTCGTTCTCCCTTCCGATATTTTCACAAGTAATATGGAACCCTCGTATGGAAGATGCTCATATCGTATTCGGAATCACTCTTAAACCATAACAGGGAGAATGGATATAATTGAAAACGAAAAAAATGTACAATATTTTCTCGACTTGATAAAAAAATCAAGGAGAGGTAAGTTTAAACTCTACATCGGCATGATTGCCGGTGTAGGGAAATCTTATAGAATGCTACAAGAAGCCCACGAACTCTTAGAAAACGGAGTAGATGTGAAAGTGGGTTTCATAGAGACACACGGACGTACCGGTACAGAAGCTATCCTACAAGGGATTCCCGTTATCCCGAGAAAAAAAATTTTCTACAAAGGGAAAGAATTGGAAGAGATGGATTTGGATGCTATCCTTCAAATGCGTCCCGAATTGGTTATTGTCGATGAACTAGCTCATACCAACGTCGAAGGCAGTCGCAATGAAAAGCGATGGCAAGACGTTATGGAGTTACTCGATGCCGGTATCAACGTTATATCGGCAGTAAATATCCAACATATCGAAAGCCTGAACGAAGAGGTGCAGGAAATATCGGGAATCGAAGTTCGAGAACGAATTCCCGATCGTGTTTTGGAAGAGGCCGATGAAGTCGTGAACATAGACCTAACAGCAGAAGAATTGATCGAACGGTTAAAAGCCGGAAAAATATATAGGCCGGAAAAAATAGAATTGGCATTGAATAATTTTTTCAAGGCCGAGAATATTTTACAACTACGAGAACTCGCACTCAAAGAAGTTGCTTTACGGGTCGAAAAAAAAGTAGAAAGCGAACTTCCCTTAGATACATCTCACGTACGTCATGAAAAATTCATGGCGTGTATCAGTTCCCACGAAAAAACGCCCCGCAAAATCATTCGACGCTGCGCTCGATTGGCTACACGATATAACACAAAATTTTTCGTACTATATGTACAAACACCCAAAGAGGATCCCGATCGAATCTCGCTGGCAGATCAGCGACATCTGTTAAACCATTTCAAATTAGCCACTGAATTAGGCGGAGAAGTCATACAAGTACATTCCCCACACATTCTCGAAAGTATTATAAAGGTCGCAATCGAAAAACAAATTACAACAATATGTACAGGGATTCCAGCACTGAAATTGCCCAAAACCATATTTACGGTGTCCAAATATAAAAATTTCATGAAATCTTTATCCGAGAACAATATAGATTTAATTATCTTAGCCTAATAAAAATACCCGTCATGAATATAAAAACAAAGTTGCTTTTAAGTATAGGACTACTGACCGGAATGATTATTCTGCTGGTCTCCTTATCAGTTATCTATTTACAGATGCTGACGGCTGCCGAACCAGACAGCCCGATAGCTTCGACAGGCTTAAAACAAGCCGTTGTATGGGTGGCAATTATCGGAGGCATCTGCATAGTCTGCGGTATCACATTAGCTATCTGGCTTCCTCAATCGATAAATAGACCTATCAAGGAGCTAACCGACGGTATCCTCGAAATAGCGAATCGCAACTATGAAAAAAGGCTGAATATATCGGATAAAAACGAAGAATTTAAAAATGTGGTCGATAGTTTCAATAGAATGGCTCAACATTTGGCTGAATACAGATCTACCACCCTATCGACACTACTGGCACATAAAAAATTTCTCGAAGCAATTATCAATAGCATCAGCGATCCCATAATAGGATTAGATCCAGACCGCAAAATACTTTTCATAAATAGTGAAGCTCTGAACATACTGAATCTGAAAAAAGAAAACACAATCTTCAAATCGGCCGAAGAGATTTCTTTGAAGAATGATTTATTAAGGAAATTAATACGAGAATTGGTTTCTCCCAATCCTCAGAAAGAGCCTATCAAAATATATGCCGACAATAAAGAAAGTTACTTCAAAGCCTCCTATATAGAAATAGACAACACGAATCACGACAGTGAAGAACCCGAAAAACTGGGGCACGTAATTATATTGAAAAACATCACGGAGTTTAAAGAGCTGGATTCTGCGAAAACAACATTTATCTCGACGATATCTCATGAATTGAAGACTCCCATATCAGCCATTATGATGAGTCTGCAATTATTGGAAGACAGACGTATCGGGTCTCTTAACAAAGAACAAGAACAACTCTCCCAAAGTATTAAGGAAAACGGAGAACGGTTGCTCAATATCACCGGAGAATTGCTGAACATGACCCAAGTAGAAGCCGGAAAACTACAACTGATGCCCAAGATAACCCGGCCCATAGAATTGATCGAATATGCGATCAAGGCCAATCAGGTACAAGCCGACAAATTCAACATACACATCGAAGTCGATTATGACGAAAATACAAAGAAACTATTCGTCGACAGCGAAAAAATAGCATGGGTACTTACCAATCTTGTAAGCAATGCCATACGTTATTCCAAAGAAAACGGTCGCGTCATTATCGGCACTCACCAAGACGGCAATATGGTCGAAATCTATGTACAAGACTTTGGGAAGGGAATCGACCCTCGCTATCATCAAAGCATATTCGACCGTTATTTCCGAGTGCCGGGAACAAAAGTACAAGGCAGCGGATTAGGATTGTCTATATCCAAAGATTTTGTAGAAGCACATGGGGGGACTCTTTCCGTAGAAAGCGAATTAGGAAAAGGGAGCCGTTTTATACTAAGATTGAAATCATAATAAACGGGGACTAAAAATCTCACCAATCGATTTCCCGTATTCCCTTACTCCGTAAAAATGCATTCGCTCTACTGAAATGCCGACATCCGAAAAAGCCACGATCAGCCGATCGTGGCGACGGGTGCGCGGCTGTTAAAACCAAATGCTTGCGAGCATCAATAAGCGCAATCTTCTCCTTAGCATAACTCCCCCACAGCATAAACACGAGATTTTCTCTCTCATCGCTCAACTTTCGAATGACCGCATCGGTAAAAACCTCCCAGCCCATGTTTCGGTGCGATCCTGTTTCATGAGCTCGCACGGTAAGCACAGAATTCAAAGGAAATACACCTTGCCTCACCCACCGATCCAAATTACCCGAAGCGGGAATAGGCTTGCCCAAATCATCATGTATCTCCTTAAACATATTAAACAAAGAACCGGGAATAGCCACCCCCTCGGGCACAGAAAAACAAACACCGTAATACTGTCCGGGATTGGGATAGGGATCCTGGCCTAAAATAACAACTCTCACAGACTCGAAAGGACATGCATCGAATACATGAAATATCAAATGTCCCGGAGGCAAAACATGCGCACGGCCATATTCGCTCCGCACAAAAGAAACCAATCGCTCGAAATAGGGCTTATCGAACTCGTCTTGCAGCCTCTTTCGCCAACTTTCCTCTATCCTCACATTCATATCTTATAAATTATTTCTCCAATGACAGCGCCGCTTCGGACAACAATAAATACACTCGTACCGAAATCTCACTTGTCGCATTGCCTCTTGCAAAGTTACACAAACAATGCACTAAAAGATTCATACGGCCTACCTTTTTATTTTTAGAGTCATTACAACAACCGATAAACACTCGCCGATATACAAACAGACTTCTATTCGAACACAGAAAATCACATATTCCCAGCAGAGATTAATAATAAGTTATGACTGCGTTTAAACCTTTTTTCGTTAACTTCGTCAAATGAAAAAAGATTGCACATGAAACCACTACTTATCCTTATTTCGATTTTATTCGGATTCCTATCCATACAAGCCCAATATGATTATCCTTATGATAACGGCAATCATTACTACGATAATGCCCCACGTCTTATTATTCAGAAAAGCCGAATCATGGGTTGGTACGTTTCCGACATAAACGGAAACCGCATTAGCGACTATTACGAACAAATCCGACCTTATAGGCAAGGTCGGGCAGCAGCATTAGACAAAATCATGGGGTGGTGTTTCATTTCCCTCGACGGTAAACGATGCACCGATTATTACCTTCTCGTCGACGACTTCCACGAAGGGTATGCACTTGTCAAAGATAAAATCATGGGCTATTGTTTCATCAATAGGGACGGTCATCGACTCTGCGACTATTACGAAGAAGCCTATCCGTTTCACCGGGGCGTCGCTTTGGTGAAAGACAAAATCATGGGGTGGTACTTATTGAACACTGCCGGAAAGCGAATAAGCGACTATCACGACTCGCCTCGCGATTTTCAACCGACAAGACCACCGCACCGTCCGTGGTGAAAGCCGAATTTTCTATAATAGACAAAAGTAAAGAAATAAAAAAGAGAGTCACCAAACTGTAACTCTCTTTTTTCAAGTGGTGCCAACGGGAATCGAACCAGTGACACAAGGATTTTCAGTCCTTTGCTCTACCAACTGAGCTATGGCACCATCATTTTTGCGTGTGCAAAGATAATAGGGTTATTCCAATTTACCAAATATATTGTCGAATTTTTCCGTTCAAAAATATAAATATGCAAACGACGCAAGGGACGAATAAATTCTTATTCTTCGGCAAGAGAATTCCACCCCTGTGCCCGAAGGGTTATCTCGGTATCGTCACGGGTTATCATGCAACAACCCAATTCTGGTTTTGTAATATGTCCTATCACTCGCACTCCGGGGATAGTAGCGACAATGTCGTGCTTTTCGAGAGGTACGGTAAAAAGCAATTCATAATCCTCGCCTCCATTCAATGCAGCAGTCACCAGATTCATATTAAATTCCTCCGCCATAGCTGCCGTCTGGTAATCGATCGGTATCCGGTCTTCATATATACGGCAGCCCACATGACTCTGCGAACAAATGTGCAATAATTCGGAGGAGAGCCCATCAGAAATATCCATCATGGCTGTCGGAACGATCCCGGCTTTATCCAACTCGGCAACAATATCCTTACGGGCTTCTGGTTTCAATTGGCGTTCGAGCAGGTATTCATGTCCTTCGAACGCAGGCTTGAATTCGGTTTCTCCGGCAAACACCCGCTTCTCCCGTTCCAATAGTTGCAATCCCATATAGGCTGCTCCTAAATCGCCGCTGACACAAATCAAATCGTTTTCTTTCGCTCCGTTACGATAGACGACCTTCCCGGGTTCTCCTTCTCCAATACAGGTAATGCTGATAGTCAGCCCCGTCACCGAAGCCGATGTATCTCCCCCGACCAAATCCACCCCGTAGATATCGCAAGCGAGCTGTATGCCGGCATAAAGTTCTTCGAGATTTTCTACCGAAAAACGTTTGGAGACACCCAACGAAACAGTTATCTGACGCGGTGTCCCATTCATGGCATATATGTCGGAAAAATTAACCACCGCCGATTTATACCCCAAATGCTTCAACGGGACATAGGTAAGGTCGAAATGAACACCTTCGAGCAATAAAT
>ENA-ORKV01000564-ORKV01000564.1-human-gut-metagenome-genome-assembly--contig:-NODE-564-length-43757-cov-4.705792_pt1 | contig 43757 bp, 34 predicted proteins | sample MGYA00243058_ERZ508805 | MGnify/ENA primary metagenome ERZ508805 (study PRJEB26277, sample SAMN04329770) | human gut metagenome | biome: human-associated habitat | host: Homo sapiens | place: USA... | reverse complement strand
AATGTTCTTTGTTTTGCTCTCTTGCGACAGCTTGTTTATTTTATCAAATCGCTGTTCGTTTGTCAAGCACTTTTTTACTTTTTTGAACTCTGTTTTAAGTTCTCTGTCTTGCGACAGCTTGTTTATTCTATCAAAATGTTTTGCATTTGTCAAGAACTTTTTTCATAACTTTTTCAACTTATTTTCAAAGCAATATCTATAAAGTCATGTCTGTAAAATGTAACTCACAAGCTCTACAACTCAATGTGTCCCGCGAGTCAGCTTTGATATAATATCATCCCGGCACACATATGTCAACGGATTTTCTGCAATTAATTAAAGTAGTAAAACTGCCTTAAAAAACACAAATTTTCTAAATTGTCTGTTTATTATATACAATTCTCACAATTACTATCTGACAGCCTCTATCGCTTCCTTGATATTTGCCACACCGACAATCTCAATTCCACTAATATGCGACACTCCTGCAAGACACACTTTGGGAACAATACACTTTTTAAAGCCAAGCTTCTTTGCCTCAGCCACACGCTGCTCGGACATGGTAACTCCGCGTACCTCTCCGCTTAAGCCCACCTCTCCAAAGCATATGGTATCCTCACGCACTATAATATCCATTTTGCTTGATGCGATTGCAAGCACTATCCCAAGGTCTATCGCCGGCTCGTTCATCCTTATACCGCCTGCTATATTCACATAAGCGTCACAGTCTGACAGTGACAGGTTGGCTCTTTTTTCAAGGACCGCCATGAGTAGATTTACTTTATTATAATCTGTACCATTTGCTGTACGCCTTGGATTATTAAAAAAACTGTGACATACAAGAGCCTGGATTTCGAGAAGTATCGGGCGGCTTCCCTCTATGGAACATGTGACAATTGATCCTGATGCTCCCTCTGGCTTACCGCTAAGCATATACTCCGACGGATTTTCCACCTCAACAAGTCCCTCCGCCTTCATTTCAAATACGCCTATCTCGTTGGTCGAACCAAATCTGTTCTTAACGCCTCTAAGTATCCTGTACGACTCATACCTGTCACCCTCAAAATAAAGCACAGTATCAACCATATGCTCCAACGTCCTCGGCCCCGCAACCGCACCATCCTTTGTCACATGTCCTACTATAAAAACAGAAATACCCAGAGTTTTTGCAAGCTGCATAAGCACTCCGGTTGTCTCCCTGACCTGTGAGACACTGCCCGGTGCCGACGCTATCTCCTCATTGTACATAGTCTGGATGGAATCTATTACAACAACCTCCGGTTTTTTTCGTTGAATCACATCCTTTGCTATATCAAGACTTGTCTCACATAAAAGCTCCAGTGAATCCGTAAAATCACCAAGTCTGTCGGCACGCATCTTTATCTGATGCAGGGATTCCTCACCTGACACATAAAGTAATGGCACCTTTTTTTGTGAAAGTTCCCTGCATACCTGAAGTAGAAGCGTGGATTTTCCTATACCCGGATCTCCTCCCACAAGCACAAGTGACCCCCTCACAATTCCTCCACCAAGCACTCTGTCAAACTCGGCTATACCTGTCACTATACGCTCCTCTTTCTCGCTTTTTACTGCCGAAAGAGGCAGAACCTGTGCCGCCTTTGATTCTTTTTTTACTTTTCCCGACGAGCTTATCGACTTTTTATCTACGGTTTCCTCTACAAATGTATTCCATTCCTTACAGGCCGGGCACTGTCCCATCCATTTTGCCGATTCATAACCACATTCCTGGCAGAAAAATACAGAGGTCTTTCCTTTTGCCATATTGTTCTCCTTTATAAAATACAAAAAGCCCGGCTTTCACCGGGCTAAAAATATGCTCTATTTTCTTGATACTTTGATATCGACTGAATCAACACCCTCAAGCTCTACGCTTAAGCTGAGCTTGCCGCCGAGATTTGTCTTCATAGTACCTGCAACAGCTCCAGCTATATCAATTTCGTACTCTGTCTCCTCTTCAAGGCCAAGAGTAATCTGAGCATCCTCAGGTCCCTCCACAGTAAATGTCACTGTATCAGCAGTCTCCTCGAAATCCATAACCGCTGTTCCCGGAACAGACTCGTATACAAAGAGTCCGTTTCTTTCGAGCTTTGTAATCTCCTTAAAGGTCTTTACCTTGTAGATATCTCCATCCTTCTCAAAATTGTCAAGCTTTGCCTTTGCAGCCAATGTATAATCTCCGAAGCTGAGCTTTCCGTTTTCCTCAGTACGGATTAATTCACTTATTACAGCCATTTTTATCCTCCCGTAGCTATATTGATATATTAATTATAAATCCAATTCTACTCAACAGTCAATGAAATTTGTTTGTTTTTCGTAGAAATTATTACCTTATTGCCGCGCTTAATTTTGCCGGTAATAATATCCTCTGACATACGGTCTTCAATCTCCTCCTGAAGCTTGCGTTTAAGCGGTCTTGCGCCATATTTTCTGTCATAGGCTTTGTCCACGATAAAGGCTTTTGCGCTGTCGCGCACTGTGAGCTCTATATCAAGCTGCTCTTTGCAGCGTTTCTTAAGCTCCTTTACAAGAAGTGTCACTATATGCTTCATGTCATCCTTGTTGAGAGCTCTAAATACAATAGTCTCGTCGATTCGGTTCAAAAACTCAGGTTTAAATATACGGCGGACCTCCTCCATGACACTGTTCTTCATACGCTCGTGATCCTGCTTTTCGTCATCACCTGCACCAAAGCCAAGGCGCTTTGGTTCTATAATAGAAGAAGCTCCTGCATTTGATGTCATGATGATTATTGTATTCTTGAAATCAACCGTGCGCCCCTGTGAATCAGTGATTCTACCATCATCAAGCACCTGTAAAAGTATATTGAACACATCAGGATGTGCTTTTTCTATCTCATCAAACAGTATAACAGAAAAAGGATTGCGTCTGACCTTCTCTGAGAGCTGTCCGCCCTCCTCATGGCCCACATATCCCGGTGGTGAACCAATCATCTTTGAAACACTATGCTTTTCCATGTACTCTGACATGTCAACACGTATCATGGCATCTTCTTTGCCAAAGACAGCCTCAGCAAGCGCCTTTGACACCTCCGTCTTACCTACTCCTGTCGGTCCCAAAAACAGGAATGAGCCAATTGGCTTCTTAGGATCCTTTAAACCAACACGGCCTCGTCTGACTGCCTTTGCGACAGCAGAAACAGCCTCCTCCTGTCCTATTACACGCTTGTGAAGTATCTGTTCAAGCTTTGCAAGTCGTCCTGCCTCTGACTCTGTAAGCTTATTTACAGGTATTTTGGTCCATCCCGATACTACATCCGCTATCTCATTTTCGCCGACTACAGGCTGATTTTTGGCTCCTGTGCGACGATTCTTTCTCATAAGCTTCTGCTGTTTATTTTCAAGCACTTCCTTTTCCGACATAAGCGCGCCGGCAGCTGCGAGATTTCCTTTCGACAAAGCATTTTCCAACTGGTTCTGCTTATCTGTTATCTCTTTTTTCAGTGCAAGCAGCTCGTCAGATGATGTCAGATTCTTAAGCCTTATCCTGGCTGCCGCTTCATCCATAAGGTCTATCGCCTTATCAGGTAAAAATCTGTCATTTATATATCGTGCAGAAAGGTTTACTGCTGCTTTCACACCCTCATCTGTTATGATGACACCATGATGCTTTTCATAGAGTCCCTTTAATCCTGTGAGTATCTCTATTGTCTCATCCACACCCGGCTCCTCAACCATCACCGGCTGGAAACGGCGCTCAAGCGCAGCATCCTTTTCCACGTATTTGCGGTACTCTTCTATGGTAGTGGCGCCGATTACCTGTACCTCGCCTCTGGCAAGCGCAGGCTTTAATATGTTAGATGCATCTAACGATCCTTCTGCTCCTCCTGCACCTATTATAGTGTGAAGCTCATCAATGAAAAGCAGTACATTTTTGGCATTTGAAACCTCGCTTATCACCTTCTTGATACGCTCCTCAAACTCACCACGATACTTTGATTTGGCTACAAGCCCGGACATATCAAGAGAAACCAGTCTCTTTCCCAAAAGAATATCCGGAACATTGCCACTGACTATATCCTGCGCAAGTCCTTCTACTATAGCGGTCTTGCCCACTCCCGGCTCTCCAATCAGACATGGATTGTTTTTGCCACGGCGGCAAAGTATCTGGATAACGCGCTCCATCTCCTTTTTTCTGCCTATAACAGGGTCAAGAAGCCCTGCCTCTGCCATATCTGTCAAATCTCTGGAATACTGATCTAATACAGGAGTCGCAGAATTGTATGATGTACTGTAGCTTTTCATCAGATCCCTGTATGCAGACGGATCCTCACCCATCGCACCAAGAATATCTATAAACATCTTCTGACTGTTAACACCCATGGTGTTTAAAAGTCTTGCAGCTGCACAGTCTCCCTGCAGTACTATAGCCATCAGCAAGTGTTCTGTACCTATCTCATTGCACTCAAATCTATCGGCTTCCTCCGATGCGCGCTCCAATACTCTCTGTGTCCTTGGTGAATAGCCATCCCTGTCCATCACTTCGATGTTATCCCCCGGTGAAATCAGGTCTTCAATCATCGAAATAAGCTTATCATATTCCACATTGCAGGCTGTTAGAATCTCAGCTGCCACACCGGTGCCCTCTTTTATAAGGCCAGCCAGTATGTGCTCTGTTCCAACATAGCTGTAATTCATTTTCTTTGATATACGTGCAGCCAAATCTATTGCTTTTTTAGCCTTACTTGTATATGGTTTCAAGTCATATCCTCCAGTCATATTCACTAATTTAAGTCGATGAACTGCAAATCATCATCTTCGCTGTCATCTTCATTATCATCCTTTGCACTGCTGTCTATAGTCTCAGACGGCTTATTTCCCTCATTGACAAAGCCATCAAGTGCCATTTGAAGCTGATTCTTTAAAGCATCCTCATCAGCATCGTTTTCTGTGTCAGAAACGTTTTCCTGCCTTGAATCGTCTTTTAAATCAAACTCAGAGTTTTCATTCTCAACAGCTTTCTTAGAATCAGGTGTAATTTCTACGGTTCTTCCGACATAGGATGCATTTGATATATTTTCATCCGTAGCCATCTTTTGCTCATCTGCAGCATCTTCCGCTGTTTCTTCTGCGACTTCATCTGCCGGCTCTTCTACAGCTTCATCTGCTGTTTCTTCTGCAGCTTCTTCTGCCACTTCATCTAACGGCTCTTCTGTAACCTCTTCTTCCAGCTCATCTGCTATCTCGTCCGCAGTTTCATCAGTTGTTTCTTCCAAAGCTTCATTTGATACATCTTCTGCTGCATCATCTACATCATCATCGTCATCATGATAGTCCATTGCCTTATATTTTCTGTTTTTCACAGCTGATACAATAAGCAACAGTAACAGAATAATGATAATAAGAACCAGTATTGCAGCTAAAACAAGATATTTATTGGCAATTCCCGGGACAAGCTCACTCTTTGTTGTATCGTTTTCCTCCTGTGCCACTGTAGGTGTACTGAGCTCAGTTCTCATATATGTGCCATCTACGCTATCATATATGTACCAGCCACTCTCACCATTGTCATTCATAGCGTATACGAGGTAAAAATCCTTTGTCTGATCATCGTTTTTTTCGACTTTGGTCTAGTAGGCTGTTGCCACACCCTTGCCCTCTATAGAGAGCGATATCTCATTATATCCCTCAGGCACATCATCCACCTTAGGCAGTAAAACCACTATAAAATGTGACTCTGAATTGATACGGACAAACTCATATGCTGCATTCTGTGCTGCATCATATACAAAAAGCCCATTGCCGCTTTCCGACTGTAAATACACAAGCGTGATATCACCAAAGGTGCCATGAAGGGTATTGTATTCAAGTCCGTCAATCACTGTCTTTGAGTGCTCAAAGCCTTCAGGAACAACATCCTCCGGAATGTCATTTATCATAGTCCACTCTGTGCCATTTATATCGAACTTCTTCCAGTTATCCTGCTTATCTGCATTCTCCGGATCATCCTCGGCTCTTCTGGTAACAACTATATTGTATGTGCTTGTGCTGCCGTCCTCTGCTGTCACAACAACGCTGACCGTATTCTCTCCAACCTCAAGTGAATCATTGCCTGTGACCGATGTCACACTCGCCTTGGAATCAGCCGGATTTGCTGTAACCGCAAGACTTGAATAGCTGTAATCTACTGTAGCTGTGTAATCCTTTGTCGCAGCAGAAAACTCAGGGGAAAGCGTACCTGCTGAGATAACAAGCGAACCAAGAGATGCGTTTGAGGATTTCTTTTCCTCTTTGTTTTCATTATCTTTATTTGCATTGCTGTCATTGCCGGTATTGCTGCCGGAATTGTCCTTGTTATCCTTGTTGCTGTTTGAATCGTTGTTTGATGAAGCACTTGTTACCGTCACTGTTGCAGAACCAACTCCAATACTCGGGGTTCCACCATCCACATCTGTAGTATCATCCAATGGTTCTTGTATCGAAAAAGTACATGAACCTACAGATGTTGCCTTATACGAAAAGCGCTGAACATCACCTACACCAGCTCCAATTGTAAAATACTCATCACTGCTTCCGCCAAGTACTCCTGAACTTTTTTTTAAAACTCCCTGAGCTCCATATCCGCTTGTAATCGACAACGTAACTGTTACAGTATCACCAACTTTAACATTCGACTTATTTACTGAAACACTAATATTGGCTGCCGCCAGTACCGGTACTCTACTAAATAATGTCGTCGTTAAAATCAACATCATTGTTAAAATAATACTACGAATTCTTCTCATCTCTATTAATTACTCCTATTGTGTTAATTTTGATTTACCTAAAATCGAATTATTTATTAGCATAATATCCTTTATAGTTACTTTTCCATCTTTATTTACATCTGCTGCCTCCAAATATTCTCCATTCAATGATATTTTTTTAAGAATATTTCTATTTGTAAGCATTATATCTTTAATGGTCACTTTTCCGTCACCATTTACATCACCAAATATAACAATATCAACTGTTTTTACCAAGTTTCCATTTGGATCATATACAGCTATTTTATTTCCAGTACCAACAATTCCATTATTTTCTACACCCGAACTGTTTAAAATTTTAATCGAACCTGCAGAAACAGAAATATTCTTCTTAATTACATCTGAACTAACATTAGGTTCTACGCCAGTAACATATGTATCTATTTTATACTTAGACGATGAGATACTAACAGATGAATTAATTGTATTGTTATTATTGTTTGTATTATTTGCTGCTGATGCCTGTCTATTTATATTAATAGTATAAGTTCTTGTGTCACCACTTTGTGACTTACAATTAATCTTGATTGCATTATTCCCAACAGTAAGTGAGTAACTTCCTGTGCCTGTTATTCCACTATTAGCTGATACAGGATTAGCGGAAACAACAACAGAACTAATTGAGTTAGAAACAACTGCTGAATAACTTGTTGTAGCTCCATTAAATGATGGAGTTAACGTAACTCCACTAATAGAAAGCGACTGTAAATAATTATTCGTATCGCCTGCTTTATTAAATCCAACTGCCGATGAAGGCATGTTATCGTATACTGGTATTCTAAATGTAAAAGCTTGATTTTTATCAGAGTATCCCTTAGCAACACTTTGTCCCTCAGTAAGCGCTGCCGTAACATTTGTCATATATTGATGTGAATAATATGGACAATTGTTTACAACATTAAATTTTTCAAAATATAACGTGTTTTGACCTTTATTTATATAATTTTTACCAATTTTTTCAGCTCCTCCCTGAATTGACTTTACTCTAGTATTCCATCCCTGTTGTTTAGCAAAATATAAACCATTTTTGTATATATCTTGCTTTGTTTTTCCATAAGCATTAAAATTGAAGAAATTATAATACCCTTTATATCCGGAATATGTTCCTGAAATAAGCGGACTAGTCCCATTTGTTCCTTGTTCTTGCTTAACTCGCGATGCTAAATGATATGCACTTACACCTGTATTTTTAGCTACATCTAAAAAAGTGTTCGCATAATTAATAGATTCAGTGGAATATTTTTTTGTTCCTTCCATAAATGTCCCTTTTAGAATCGCATTTACTCCTGATAAATTATCATTAGCTGAATATGCCAAGCTTTGGAATTGAAATATATTCGTTTCATCAAGAAAATTTCTCGGATCCATAATATATGCTATATATGCACTATTAGCTGATACCCAGCCTTTTTCATACTCCGTCCACGTGTTTGTAGCCCAATCATATGCTCCAACTGCAGTAGACTTTTTGGAATCATCTGCCGTCTTAGAAACGACATTTAATCCATTTCTACTTTCATTTTCAATCACCGTATCCCAATTCAAACCTGTATTTACAGCCTCAAATGTCCAGCTTGGATACTTATTGTGAAGAGCTGTAAGGTTTGGAATATAGCTGTCAGGAAAGCCTGCATTCTTCATAGCCGTGACAAAATCGGTATTGTCTCCGCTATTATTGTATGTCACCTTTATGTATGTACTGATAGTCCAGCCCGTAAATGCCTTGCCGTTTAAAGTACCCTTGACATTATACCAGACCACACCGTTTACCCTGGTCTCTCCAATTATGTCAACCTGATGGTTCCAGTTGAGTGAGACAACCTTGGTAGTGCCGGATGTGCCTGCTGCATTGCGGACATACACATTGCCACCTGTAATCGTACCTGTAGCATATGCTCCCGATGCGGTTGCAATGGCAAGCTGCTCCTCATTATTCTGCTGTATGGCATCCGCATTGCCGGTGTCTGCCGAAGCATCCCCTGTCTGCGCATTGTCTGATGCAGCTGTACCTGCTGATACAAAATCAGACCTTATATAGCTGACACACTCCTCGTTATTTGCTGCCAGATTGTACTTTGCCTTGTACCACACCTTGCCGTCTGCACCTGTGGTCTGCTCAAGAATAGTAATATCCTTGCCGTTTGAAAGCTTGTGCTCCAGCTCATACTCTGTTCCCGGTCCGCTTCTCGCCGCTACCCAGTATCTCTCATCACACACAACCTTAGCCGCCTGATCCGCATAGACTGCTATGCTGCTGTATGGTGCCAGGTCACATGCAGCTAATGACAATGTTACGACAGAGGCTGCCAGAAATTTATTTATCTTTATCATCAAATCCCCTCTTTCTTATGTGCATTGTTTACATTAATCCATTATCCATTTAATTATAATAGAATATGACCTTTGTATCAATGTATTCGGCAGAAATTTATTATTTTTTTATTGATATGAGGGTCAAAAGGTATTTTGCCCCTCATTTATGATTAATCGAATTGCATGCAAGCATGCATCGATGATACCTTTTGACCCTTTAATCATAATATAAAAACTCCCTTCAACGTGCAGCTCATGCTTACGTTTCAGGGAGTTATCTGATTCATATTCTGCTTTTTCTTACTGTCTCCTGTAGCTTTTTCTAGCTGAACAGGGATTTTATCTTATCCCATAAATCCATGAAAAAGTTACCAATCTTTTCCCAGAAGCCCGGGTCATTTATCTTATCGCCAAGCTTTGATGCCCAGTCATGTGCCTGGTTAATGACTGAATCCCAGTCGATATTGGCATCCTTAAGCTTCATAAGAAGCGATGTCAGCTTTGCAATATCATCATCAGAAAGCTTCAGGTCGTAATCCTTTGCAGCCTCCTTTATCGCATCCTTTATCTGGCTCTCATCCTTGAGCCTTCCATCGGCAAGCTGCTTCTTTAGGTCTGCAATCATTGCCTCGATATCCTGCGAATCGCCGTCAATGCTCTTGTTGAGCTCTCCTGTTGTGACAAGCTCATCCATCGCTGCGTCTGCCACCTTGTCGTCAAGCTTCTTGCCTGTCATCTCCTCGTATGCCTTTAGTGTGCCTACAAGTGCTGCCGTTCCGGAAATAGGGAAAGGTCCTGCGACTATGATTTTAGCATCAGCTATGCCTGCTGTGGCAAGCGCATTCTTGTACATTCCTACCGTACAGTAATTGATATTGTGCGTGGAAACACTAAGACCCGCACCCTTTTTATCCTCTGTAATGAGTACTGAGGAAAGTGACCTTGTGCCAATCTCGCTCTTGCTGATGTATGAATCGAGGTACTTGTGCTCCTCATCATTATTTACATAGACCACATCGTATTTGTCCAGATCAGTGAGCTCGATTCCCATAAATCCAAGCACTGTCGCTCTCTGATCCGGTGTGAGGTCTGCTCCAAGACTTAAGTATGGCTTATCATTTTTGCTGATGGTTACCTTGTCGTTTGTCTCACTGCCGGCTGGCGTTGTGCTGTCTGCAGTACTGTCTGTGTTACTCTTATCAGCTGCGTCACTGCTGTCACTGCCTGATACATCAACGCTTGAAACTGTATCCGTCTGCGTAGCTGTCTCTGTTGCAAATACTGCCGGATTCATCGTAAACAGTGTCACCGCAGCAAGCACGCTACATACAATACTCTTTGCTTTTTTCTTTATTGATCTAATCATTTTTCCTCCAATCTACTGCTCTATATCATACGAAATTGTAAAGCTGCTTCCGTCGAAGCTGACATCTGCCATGCTTCCGCATACCACAGGCATCATTGGCGACATATGACCTATATCCAGATCCATGATGATTGGCACATTAAAATCTCTAAGCAGTGATGAAAGCGCCTGTCTGTGGTCTATTCCAAACATTTCCTCTCCGAAGTGCGCCGGGCGTCCGATAAGAAAGCCCTTTACATTTGAAAACCATCCTGCATTTTTCATCTGCCACATAGCCCTTCTCATGCCCATCACATTAAGGTCACAAGCCTCAAGGAACCATATGATACCATCATCACTGTAGCGCTCATTAAATTCCCTTACATGGTCAAACGATGTACCAAGCAGATTGATAAGACAATCCATGCAGCCACCAAGCAGCCTGCCTCTCATGGTAAGCATGCTTTCCTTTGCCACCGCAGGAATAGAGCTGATACACGACTTTTCAGTCAGGTTGTAGCCCACAAACGGAGCATTCTCATCCTTTATCGATTCCTTCTCCCACATAGGGTAATTGGTAAATGAAAGCTTCCTGCCACAAAGCAGATTAAATGCATCGGTAAGTGACTCATGCCACACCTCCATGCCAAAGCTGCCCGCACACGGCCCGTAAATACCTGCTGTATCTGCAATAGTAGCCTCCAAAAATGTGAAATTCGTGTTGTCGGAATAGCCCATGTACCATTTCGGCTTTGACTGCTTCACGCGCTCAAAATCAATATAAGGCACTACCTCGCACATCAGCTCGCCACCACCACATGATATAAGCACATCACTGTCAACAGAAGCATAGCTCTCGTTCAGCTCTTCTGCGCACTTCTTAGGTGTATTGCTGATACCTATGCCACTGTCGCACCTGCAGTTAGGTCCCTCTATCGTCTTATAACCCATGCTGTGAAACCTTTTAATGGCATTGTCAAAGGCACTCCTGTACGGCTCTGTTGTACAGCCCATCGAGGGCGCCACAAAGCCTATTGTTCCTCTATCCTTTAGAAATTCAGGGTATCTCATGTTTCTATCATCCTATCACTATTATTTACATATCTAAGCTTCTGTCTGAAGTAAAATATGTAGGATTTTATCATTTCTGTCCAGGTCATTTTACTGTCATAATTAAATGTCGTCGTGTACTGCAAATGCTGTCTGTTGCACCAGTTGTATATATCATGCAGACTTATCGAATCAACATGCTTTATATTGTTCATAAACACCTTAACCTTTGAAAGCTCATCCTCACTGTCAATGTATAGATGAAAGATAGTATTCGGACATTCAATTATTATCTGCTGTTCTCCTATATTTTTCATCAATGTATCCTCTATTGAATAATGTATCCTGTGTGATTAAAAACATTATCGTCTGTCACACCGGGATGTGAGTAATAACAAAATATCGTAACTGTTCAGTACCTTCACAGTTAAAAAATATCACATAACCATAGTACTACACCGGTGTCACAAAATCCAGTCATTTTTGCCTGCCAATTCTTACTATTTTATTAAGAAAAACGATAAATATCATACCCCCTCACAGTCAAATGCCGGAATGAAGCTGTCCTTTGCCACGTCCCCCTCCTGTATAAATGCATTCGTGATTCCTATTTCTAGGGCATAGTTAACAAGTCTTTCATACTCTCTCTTTGTCACTGTGCGGTTTATCTCAGGATAATCCTTTAGTGCAATCGGCGTAAACTGGCTCATCATGCTTATATATACGTGATCATGATATGTATCATACAGGTACTTAAGTACAGCCTTTGCATCATTCACATGTCCCGGCAGTAGAAGCTGTCGCACAATAACTCCCTTTTGTATGAGTCCTGTCGCATCGTCAATCACGACATCCGGCTGCTGCCTGACCATCTCTGAAAGCGCCTGCTTTGCGACAGACGGATAATCTTTTGCCCTTGAATACCTTGCCGAAAGCGTACTGTCCATATATTTAAAATCCGGAAGATACACATCCACTATGCCCTCAAGCAGCTTTAGCTCTGTCACATTTTCATATCCGCTCGTATTGTATATAATAGGAAGCTTCATGCCACGGCTTTTTGCATCGTTTACCGCCCACACTATATCAGGGATATACTGCCCCGGTGTGACCAGATTGATATTATTTGCGCCTTTGCCCGCCAGTTCTATAAAGATATCACTAAGCCGCTCTTTACTGATTACCTTTCCCTCTTTTCCGTCAGAAATCTCCCTGTTCTGGCAGAACACGCAGTGCAGGCTGCAGCCTGAGAAAAAAACTGCCCCACTTCCTCTTTTTCCTGATATGCACGGCTCCTCCCAGTAATGAAGTGCTGCTCGCGCCACCTTTATTTCAGACGAAACGCCACATACGCCTGTTTGTCCGGTGCTTCTGTTTATGCCACATTTTCTGGGACACAATAAGCAATTTTCGTATTTATTCATATTTTTCATTTTAACCCTTGCTAAAAATAATGTTTGATACTACAATCTATATGATTAAAGGGTCAAAAGGTATCATCGATACATGCTTGCATGCAATTCGATGTATACCTTAGTGACCCGCACTACACCGAGAAAGTAGCAATTTGCTGCGTGTACGCAGGAAATTAGCGGATTTCGAGGTGTAGTCAGATTACGGGAATGCGTAGCATGTAGTAATCTGATTAATCATCATTTTAAATTATACCATAACTATTCTTACAGAAGAGAATAGTTAAAATACACAATAAGGAGATTACAATGAATCAGTCAAACTGTATCGTCGCCCAGTCAGGCGGCCCAACTGTTGCAATCAACGCAAGCCTTGCAGGAGTCATCGCCGGAGTAAAAAGCTCTGAGAAATACGATATCTGCTATGGCGCCGTAAACGGAATACTCGGCATATTAAATGAGAATTATCTCAATCTGTCAGATATTTTTGCAGATGATGCTAATCTTGAAAAGCTTAAGACCACACCTGCCATGTATCTTGGCTCATGCCGCCACAAGCTCCCTGATTACAAGGATGATGATTCACCATATGTATACATCTTCCACCAGTTCGATAAGCTTTCTATAAAAGCTTTCTTTTACATCGGTGGAAATGATTCGATGGATACCGTATTAAAGTTATCCGATTATGCAAAAAAAATCAACAGTGATGTGAAAATTGTAGGAATTCCAAAAACCATCGACAATGATCTGTGCATGACAGACCACACTCCGGGATTTGGCTCTGCCGCCAAATATATCGCATCAAGCATGCTTGAGATAGCCCATGACACCTTTATCTATGCTGTTAAGAGTGTTACAATCGTTGAAATCATGGGACGTGACGCAGGATGGCTCACTGCTGCTTCCGCTCTCGCACGTAATGAGTACAATACAGCGCCTCAGTTCATATATCTGCCTGAGGTGGATTTCGACAAGGACAAATTTGTTGCCGATATAAAAGAAGCCCTTACGCACACTAACAATGTGATAGTTGCCGTATCCGAAGGAATACATGACTCAGACGGCTCATACATTACATCATCAAAGGCCGCATGTGACCAGTTCGGACACCAGCAGCTAAGCGGTGCCGGAAAAGCTCTTGAGTTCATCGTAAAGGAAAACATCGGTGTCAAGGTGCGCTCTGTAGAGGTAAATGTGCTCCAGCGCTGTGCCTCACATCTTGCATCATTAACCGATATCGAGGAATCTTTTGCTCAGGGTAAAAAGGGTGTCACTATTGCAGCAGAGGGTGTGACCGCATCAATGGTATGCTTAAAGCGCATCTCAAATGATCCTTATCAGGTGGAATACACATATTCTGCTATCAAGGATATCGCAAACGAGGCCAAGTCTGTGCCAAGAGAGTGGATCAATGATGCGGGCAATGATGTGAAGCCTGAGCTTATCGAATACTTAAAACCACTTATTCAGGGAGAAACCGCTGTAGCCTACAAGAATGGTCTGCCTGACTATATGGATGTGTCACATCTTCACAAATGTAACTGATTTTAGCTGCCGCCTACACCCCGATGTAGGCAGCAACAGCATATCTCCAAGGAGGTCGATTTACATGAAGAAAAAAGTGCTTATAACCTGTGCCGTTATACTTGGTGTGCTTTTGGCTGTTTATCTTGGCTTTGCCTTTTATTTTAGCAGCCACTATCTGTTCAACACAAAGATTAACTCTGTAAAATACGCAGGGAAAACTGCAAAAGAGGCATTAGAAAAAAATACAGCTCTAAGCCGCGACTATCTGCTCACAATCACTGATAGAAAAGGCAACAGCTTTTCACTTAAGGGACCTGATTTTTCCTATGAATATGTCTCAAACGGTGACGAGGAACAAATCTTAAAAAGTCAGAATGCTTTTACATGGCCTGTCAGTCTCTTCAAAGCTCAAAACTATACTCTAAAGGGTTCGTCCAAATATGACGATGCCGCTTTGGCGGAAAAGCTCAAGGCTCTTGATATTTTCAGTGATGACTACATTGAAAATCCGGAGGATGCCCACATCGAGATAAAAGACGGCAAATACGATGTGATTGAAGAGAAAAATGGCTGCAAACCGATATATGACAGCATCCTTGCCGAGGTAAAGGACGCCCTGGACAACGAGCTCCCAAAGCTTACCTTAAGTGATGACTGTTATGAAGCTCCAAAAATCACAAAAAACAGTGATACTATCAAAAATGAAAAAGAAGCCCTCGACAAATACACTGCTTCAACCGTCACTTACAAAATTGAAGGTGCCGACGAGAAGCTTGACTCAGCCAAAATCCTTGATATGCTAAGTATCTCAGATGACGGCAGCGTGAGCATAGATGATGCCAAGGTCACTAAATATGTCCAGCAGCTTGCTTCCAAGTACAATACTTTCGGCCGCAAGCGCTCGTTCAAAACATCGTCCGGTGACACTATTGAAATAGGTGGTGGAGACTACGGATGGGTAGTCAGCAAGAAAAATGAGAAAGCCCAGCTCCTTTCAGATTTAGAGGGAGGCAAGCCAGTGGAAAGAGAGCCTGTTTACGAGCAGACAGCACTCTACCGAGGCGCTGACGACATAGGTAATACATACATAGAGATTGACTACACAAAGCAGCACATGTGGTATTACAAGGATGGTGCTCTCCAGATGGAGTCTGATTTCGTATCAGGTAATCTCGCCCGTCAGAATGGCTCTGTAGACGGTGTATACAAGATTGTTTACAAACAGAGAAATGCTACTCTTGTCGGTGAGGGTTACTCTTCTCCTGTCAGCTATTTCATGCCGTTTGCCTACAATATAGGTATCCATGATGCCAGCTGGCGTGATACCTTCGGAGGAACAATTTACAAAACCTCCGGCTCACACGGATGTATCAATGTGCCGCCTGCTTTTGCAGAGCAGCTGTTCAACGCTGTGGATAAGGGCACTCCTGTTGTTGCCTACTACAGAGAGGCTGTCACTCTGACAAACAATGCTGCAAAGATGTCCAATGCATACTCGTATGTAGCTCCTGATGCAGCGCAGTAAGTGTGGATTGCATTGTATCTTTTAATAATATGTTAAGGCGACCGGCGCACGGGAAATTCATCCCCGTGCGCCGGTCGCCTTCTCTTTCTCATTGGCTATATTCATGCAAACTGGCTATTGTAGAGGTTCGCATAAAATCCGTCCGCTGCAAGCAGGCTCTCATGATTGCCCTGCTCTATAATCTTTCCGTCTTTCATAACAAGGATAATATCCGCTTCCCTGATGGTGGACAGACGATGAGCCACTATAAAGCTTGTCCTGCCCTGCATCATGGTAAGGAACGCTTTTTGAATCTTAATCTCTGTACGTGTATCAATCGAAGATGTAGCCTCATCCAATATCAGCATAGGCGGTAAGCAGAGCATGACTCTTGTGATGCATAATAGCTGCTTCTGTCCCTGTGACAGGCTGCCGCCGTCCTCACCGATTTCAGTGTCATAGCCCTTCGGCAGACGTCTGATAAAGCTGTGGGCATGGGATGCCTTTGCTGCTGCAATGATTTCCTCATCTGTGGCATCAGGCTTTCCCATTATGATATTGTCACGGATTGTGCCCTTCTTGAGCCATGTCTCCTGAAGCACCATACCATAGTTGTCACGAAGACTCTCGCGCGTGATTTTTCTGATATCGTGTCCACTCACCTTAATTGTTCCACTGTTTACATCATAAAATCTCATAAGCAGATTGATAATAGTCGTCTTTCCACAGCCTGTCGGACCTACGATAGCCACGCGCTGTCCAGGCTTTACGTGGAGATTGAAATCCTCGATAAGCTTTTTATCCGGCACATATGAGAAATAAACATCCTCTATGTCCACACGTCCGTCAGCCTCTTCAAGTATTACCGCATCCGAAGCATCCGGTATCTCCTTTTTCTCCTCAATCAGCTCGAAGATGCGAGCAGCACAGGCAAGTGCGTTCTGAAGCTCTGTGATGACACCCGATATCTCGTTGAACGGCTTGGTGTACTGGTTGGCGTATGATAAGAAGCATGAAAGCTGTCCTACTGTGATTCCGCCGGTGAGTGCACTCATGGCACCAAAAATTCCGACTCCGGCATACACAATACTGTTGACAAAACGTGTACTCGGATTTGTAAGACTTGAGAAAAATGTTGCCCTCAGTGAGCATTTCTGTAATCTGTCATTTATCTCGTCAAACTGCTCAAGCGCCTCATCCTCATGGTTGAAGGCCTGTACGACCTTTTCATTTCCTACTATCTCGTCGATGAGTGATGTCTGCTCTCCCCTTGTTCTTGTCTGTAGCTGAAACATGGAATATGTCTTTTTAGTGATAAAGCTTGCCACAAAAAGTGACAGAGGTGTGATAAGCACTACAATGCATGATATCTTCACATCTATTGTAAGCATGAAAATAAGCGTGCCTGCTATTGTAGCAATTCCTGTAAAGAGCTGTGTGAAGCCCATCAAAAGTCCCTCTGAAAATGTATCTACATCGGCGATGATACGGCTGACCATATCACCGTGTGAGTGGCTGTCAATATAGGAAAGTGGCATTTTTTCAATGTTTAAAAATGCATCACGTCTTATATCCCTCACTATATTGTAGGTCATCCTGTTGTTGCAGATATTTGTAAGCCACTGGGCTGCTGCCGCTATGACGACTATTATTGCTGCTCTTGTGAGGATGGCTGTCATAGCTGTAAAATCAACCTTTCCTTTTCCTACAATCAAATCAATTGCGCGTCCTGTGAGGATTGGAAAATAAAGCGTAAGCGCCACTGTAACAACAGACAGGGCAAGGGAAATTACAAGCAAAGGAATATATCTCTTCATGTATCTTAATACCTTGCGCATTGTGCCTGATTTATTCATCTTCGCATTATCCATAGCCATACTCTACACCTCCTTTTGTCTGGTCATATCCGACTCTTTTTTAAACTGTGAATCATATATCTCTTTGTAGGTCTCGCATGTCTCAAGCAGCTTTTCATGAGGTCCGAAGCCAACCATCTGTCCGTCGTCGAGCACTATGATATTGTCCGCAAACTGGATAGATGAGGTACGCTGTGACACGATAAATATTGTCTTGTCACCATGCATGCCCTTTAATGCCGCGCGAAGACTCGCATCTGTAGCAAAATCAAGTGCCGATGCACTGTCGTCAAGTATCAGTATGTCAGGATCCTTTACAACCGCCCTAGCAATTGTAAGACGCTGCTTCTGACCGCCTGATAAGTTCTTGCCGCCCTGCTCTATCATGTAGTCAAGGCCTCCCTCTTTGCCCTTTACAACCTCTGTCGCCTGTGCTATATCGAGTGCCTTCCACATTTCCTCCTCTGTGGCATCATTTTTGCCCCAGCGCAGGTTGTCGGCTATCGTTCCTGCAAAAAGCACTGCCTTTTGCATTACAACACCGATTTTATCTCGAAGCTGCACTGCATCGTAGTCATTTATATCATTTCCCTCAATCATTATATTACCCTATGATGCATCATAAAACCTCGGGATAAGGTTTACAAGGCTTGAATTTCCTGAACCTGTACCACCGATGATTCCGATTGTCTGCCCCTTTTGCACTGTAAAGCTTATATCTGTGAGTGTCTCATCGGCCGCTCCATCATAGGTCATGCAGACATGGTCAAACTCAACCTCAGGTGCGCCGTCCTTTGCACCAATGAGCTTAGGATTTTTCTCAGGAAGCTTTGATGGAATAGAAAGCACATCCGCTATACGATTACCGCACGCCACTGCCTTTGTCACCTGTACGATGAGGTTTGCAAGCTTTATCAGCTCGACAAGTATCTGTGACATGTAGTTTACAAGTGCCACAACCTCACCCTGTGTGAGGATTCCTGCGTATACCTGCTTGCCTCCTGATACGATAACTGCGATTGTTGCGATATTTATAATGATAAATGTCAGCGGATTGGTGAGTGCTGAGATTCGTCCTACAACCTGCTGCATATTAGTTAAAAACTCGTTGTCCCTGTTGAAGCTGTCAATCTCATCATTTTGCTTATTGAAAGCTCTTATAACCCTGGTTCCCTCTAAATTCTCCCTGGTGTGTGAAAGCACTGTGTCAAGAGAGCTCTGCACCTTTTTGTAAAGCGGAAGGCTTGCAGCCATGACTGAGAATACCACTATTGAAAGCAGAGGTATAGTAACAACAAAAACCATTGCCGCTCTTACATTTACTGTAAAAGCCATCGCCATAGCTCCGAATACAATAAATGGCGAGCGAAGGAAGAGTCGAAGTACCAAATTGACTCCTGACTGCACCTGGTTTATATCGCTTGTCATCCTCGTGATAAGTGTCGATGTGCCCACTGTATCCATCTTTGAGAATGACAGTGACTCTATCTTTTCAAACAATATATGGCGAAGCTTTGTAGAAAAACCAACTGCCGCCTTTGCCGCAAAATACTGTGCTGTGACCGAGCTTACCAGACCAACTGCCGCAAGCAGCACCAGCACACCTCCCATCTTCCATATATATGGCTTGTCCGAAGCCGTAATTCCGTTATCAATGATTGCCGCCATGACAAGCGGTACTATAAGCTCAAAGGATGCTTCCAGCAGCTTAAATAACGGAGCACAGATGCATTCCTTTTTGTACTCCTTCAAATATTTTAATATCTGTTTCATCTTTTCCCCTTTCAGATTTTATGTCGCCGATTACAGCTTCACTATTATAGATGATTTTTCTCATATATACAAGAAAAACGATACACTAAAAAACCAGTACCCTGCGGTACTGGTTTCATATATCAGTTCTTATGTATATGCTTCTTGATCGCTTCAAAGCTCTCAGGACTGATGACATGCTCTATACGGCATGCGTCCTCTGCTGCAATCTCCTTATCAACACCAAGCTTCTCAAGACACTCTGACAAAAGCTCATGTCTTTCGTATATCATCTCTGCTATCTGTCTTCCTGACTCTGTGAGTGTGATAAATCCTGCATCACTAACTGTGATATTGTTCTTCTCTCTAAGGTTTTTCATGGCTATACTCACGCTGGATTTCTTATATCCAAGCTCATTTGCTATATCAACTGAGCGTACCACAGGAAGCTTCTTGCTGAGAATAAGTATGGTCTCTAAATAGTTTTCTGATGATTCATTGTTTCGCATTTCGAATACCCCCGTGAGTTTATTTTCGTTCGTTTTAATTCAGTTATATTATTATAACATACATTTTATTGTTTGCAAAACTTTTCTTTTTTGATTTATACGTTGATTTGTAAAAATCAAAAAAATCACAAAAATCCGCATTTGTTATTGACTTCTAATTTATGTTAGTGTATACTAACTATCGAATCAGAAAACAAACGTATGCATGATATATTTCTAAATCTTGTATGCCATAAATGTTTAATTATATCAGATAAGACCGGCCGATCACCGGTCTTATTTATTTTAAAAAATGTACATATTCAGCTTAAACGAGAGCTATTTTTAACCTTTCCAGCCCTTCCATAAGCACTGCCCTAGGGCATGCGATATTCAATCTCACAAAGTAGCGTCCATTGCCTCCAAACTCAGCTCCCTCCGACAGATAAAGTCCTGTTTTTTCGCGAATCATCTGCGTAAATGCCACAGAATCATCTGTGAGTGCACTGCAGTCAAGCCACATGAGGTATGTCGCATCGGCATCCACTACATGTATCTGCGGCAGATTTTCTGCCACGAAGTCACAGACTGTTTTGCGGTTTTCCCAGAGATATTTTCTGAGCTCCTCAAGCCACGGCTCACCCTTTGTGAATGCCGCAACTGCTGCCGTGATGGCAAATGCGTTTGGCTCCGCCACCTCGTCTGTATTTAATGCGCGCCATACTTTGTGGCGCAAAAATTTATTTGGCACCATCACTGCCGCAGTCTGTAAGCCAGCCATATTAAAGCACTTGGTCGGTGCAATACAGGTGATGCTTATATCGGCACAGTCCTCTGATGCTGCCGCAAACGGCACGTATGATTTTCCCGGTGCTGTGATGTCGCAGTGTATCTCGTCTGATATGACCGTCACATTGTACTTCCTGCAGAGTGCACCTATTTTCGCAAGCTCATCCTTTGTCCAGATGATACCGCACGGATTGTGAGGGTTGCAAAATATCATAAGCGAGGTCTGTGGATTGGAAAGGTCATGCTCCAACCTGTCATAGTCCACAAAATATCTGCCGTTTTCGTATCCAAGCGGGCTTTCCTGCACATTTACGCCGTTATTAAATATAGAATTAAAAAATATATTGTATACCGGCGTCATGATAAGCACATTTTCACCAGGTGTTGTGAGCTTTCGAACTGTAGATGATATGGCCGGTACGACCCCTGTGCAAAAAATCAGGCTGTCTCTTTCGATTTTAAGCCCATGGCGTCTGTCCCACCACGAAATATACGCATCATTCCACTCATCCGGAATGATGGAATAGCCAAACACGCCGTGAGAAACACGCGCTGATATTGCCTCTATTATCTGGGGAGCTGTCTTAAAATCCATATCTGCTACCCACATCGGGAGCTCATTTTCTGCCACATTCCACTTTAGTGAGCCTGTATTTCTTCTGTCTACAACGGTGTCAAAATCATACATAGATTATTTTCCCTCACATATTATCTTAGTCTTTGATGGGTCAACTCTGTCCTTTTCGATAGTCAGTGTGCCAATCTCCTTTGCCCTTATCACTCCGCTTGTCGGATTTAAAACACTGTCCACCTTACTGCAAATCTCTGCATCTACCGAAGAATACTCAAATGCCAATGTAGTGTTTATGAGCTTACAGTTTTTCATAACGAGGTTGTCGATGTAGCAAAGCCCCTGCAAGCTCTCGATTGTGCAGTTTATAAGTGTCAGATTCTTTGCGTTCCAGCCAAGGTATTCGCCTGTAATAAATGAATCATAGACTGTGACATTTTCCGTATTCCAGAAGGCATCCTTTGAGATAAGCTTTGAATCGTGCACCTCTACATTTCTTGAGCCGTCAAACGAATAGTTGCCGACCAGCTGGAAATTCTTCATGATAAGATTATTTGTATTCATGCCAAAATAATCTCCCTTTGCCGAGACATTCTCGATATCGACATGATCACAGCTCCAGAGGGTCTCCTGGGCATTTGGAAATGTCACATTTTTAAGCTTTAGGTTATTGCAGCGCCTGAAGTTCTTAGGGGCCTCAACTATTGAATCTATGACTGAGATATTGTCTGTATACCAGACTCCCGCACGCGCCATGTCAAACCATGTACAGTCCTTTACTTCTATGTCACTGCAATACCACAGCGGATATTTCCAGCGGAAAAAGCAGCCTGTCAGGCTAATGCCATGGCTCTCCTTAAGAGGTGACTCTCCGTCATCAAAAATTGTATCATATATATCCAGATCGTTACTTGCAAACAAGGCTCTTTCGCCTGTCAGAAACTCCTGATGGATTTGTTTTCTTTCGCTCATTATATATACTCCTTTTTCCCGGTAATTCTAAATAGTTATCTGCCATAAAATCAAATAACCGCCGAGCACATAATATATGCAGCCCGACAGTTATCATTATACCCCAAACCCTACTGAATTTATAGTATTTTATATAAGTTTAATATTACAAAATTAATATTAAGAGCCTGATATTTACAGCTCAAGCCCGTCAAGTATGCTCTTAAGTGCATCAGCAGACTCCTTGAGCTTTAAAGCTTCCTCACCGTTTAACTCGATTGGGATATCGCTCTCCACTCCGTTTGCTCCAACGATTGCAGGCATTGAGAGAACCACACCGTCGATGCCGTACTGTCCGTGCATCATGTGTGAAACAGGAAGAATAGACTTCTCATCACGCATGATTACCTCGCAGATACGTCTGACCGACATAGCGATACCATAATATGTCGCATGCTTTCTGTTAATTATCTCGTAAGCACTGTTCTTTACGTTTGCAGCGATTTCCTCTGTATTCTCCTTATGCTTGTAGTGACCTCTCATCTCGCACATCTTGTGAAGCTCCACTCCGGAAACATTGGCTGATGACCATGCAACCACCTCACTGTCTCCATGCTCACCTACTATAAATGCATGTACGCTTCGGCTGTCCACCTCAAGGTGCTCTCCAAGCGCGTACTTAAGTCTTGCACTGTCAAGCACGGTACCTGAACCGATGACACGCTCCTCAGGAAGTCCTGAAAGCTTCTGTGCCACCTGTGTTAAAATATCTACAGGGTTTGCAACGATAAGTAAGATTCCACCGAAATTTCTCTTTGCAATCTCCGGAATGATGCTCTTGAAGATTGCAACATTTTTATTTACCAGATCAAGTCTTGTCTCACCCGGCTTTTGGCCTGCACCTGCAGAAACAACAATGATAGCAGCATCTGCCACATCATCATAACCACCTGCATATATCTTCATAGGTCTGGCAAAAGGAATACCGTGGCTTATATCCATCGCCTCTCCCTCAGCCTTGTCCTTATCAGCGTCAATGAGAACTATCTCAGAAAAAAGACCGCTCTGCATAAGTGCAAAAACTGATGCCGAACCAACGAATCCACATCCGATCATGACAGCCTTTCTTGGGTTTGTCTTAGCAACTGCGCTAGTTTTATTGCTCATGTACGTTCCTCTCTTTCTTAAACTATAATTCAAATAGTTGCTTTTTATTATAACTATTCATCCCAAACACAAATTCTCAATATCTGCTTTGTTATCGGTTGTTCTGAATAATTATCTTTTATTTATATTATACCCGCATTGTACATATAATCCGTTGTAAAAACAACAAATTACTTGATAAAATACAATCAATAGCCCATTGTTCCCATTTTTATACAATTTTAATGCAGATTTTTACATAAAAAGTACAGTAATAAAAAGCAAACCGGACCAATACAGCTGAATGAATTGTCATTTAGCATATTGATCCGGTTATATTAAAATGCTGTATCCGCTTATTTTGTGCTTGAATTTCTGTACTCAAGCGGTGTCATTCCATACAGCTTCTTGAACTGTCTGTTAAAATGCTCCACGTTCTGATATCCTGCCTCGATTGCGATATTCTCAACAGTTGTGATGCTATTTCTCAGCAGTGTGCGTGCCTTCTTCATCTTGGCATTGGTGACCAGCTCCCCGAAAGTCTTGCCTGATTTCTCCTTTATGTACTTGGAGATATACGGCTCTGTCAGGTTGAACTGTGCAGCCATGTCTGCAAGCGATACTGTCTTGTAGTTGGCCTGGATGAAGTTGAGCATGGCAATATAGCGCTCATCCTTCACGTGACTGTCAGCCTTGGTGGCAAGGTAATGGTTTACCGCAACAACAAGCGCTCCGATTGATGCCTTGATGATATCCTCATCCACACCTGCGCCCCAGAACATACTGCCGTCAACTGTGATACCCACATATGCCATAGCCTTTGATGAAGATCCGTGTGAAAGCGCATGCTCCTCGTATACAGTGAGCTCAAAGCTGATGTCAAAATACTGCTTAATTATATTGCTGACTGCGTCGAGACGGCCATTTCCATTGGCATCTACCTTTCTGGTGCTGTCATTGTGTAAAATAACTGCCTCTGCGAAAATGCCGTTTACCTGCTTAAAGTGACACTCCGGTATAGTGAAATATGGATGAAAATCCACATAATTGTCTGTAAAGATACTGTGTACCCACTCAGGTGAAAGCTCCTTGTGCTCCTCGTCCGATACCTGCTTGACCATGTATCCGACCTGCTCTCTCATCTGCTGTGGCACATTGATACCGAAGCTCTGCTTAAGGATATATGCCACTCCGCCCTTTCCTGACTGGCTGTTGATACGGATAACATCAGCCTCGTATGTCCTGCCGACATCCTTTGGATCTATAGGCAGATATGGAACCGTCCACTTATCAAGCTTCTTTTCCTCTCTCCATGCCATGCCCTTTGAGATAGCATCCTGATGTGAGCCTGAAAAAGCAGAAAAAACAAGGTCTCCCGCATATGGCTGTCTCTCGCCTACCTTCATTCTGGTAAATGTCTCATACTTCTCCCTGATCTCAGGCAGATTTGAAAAATCAAGCTGTGGATCCACTCCATGTGAGTAAAGATTCATGGCAAGTGTCACGATATCTACATTTCCTGTTCTCTCACCGTTTCCAAACAGCGTACCCTCTATCTCCTCAGCTCCTGCAAGCACACCAAGCTCTGATGTGGCAACACCGCAGCCTCTGTCATTATGAGGATGTAAGCAAAGCACTACTCCGTCTCTGTACTTGAGGTGCTTGTTGATATACTCTATCTGTGTGGCAAAAACATGTGGCATAGCATTCTCTACTGTGGTAGGGATATTGATGATGGCCTTATTATCAGCCTTTGGCTGCCATACATCAAGCACAGCGTTGCACACATCAACCGCATAATCCACCTCAGTGCCCGAAAAGCTCTCCGGTGAATACTGGAAACGGAAATTACCGTCAGTCTCTGCTGCAAGGTCTCTCAGTAAAATAGCTCCGTCAACTGCAAGCTGCTTTATCTCTTCCTTTGACTTCTTAAACACCTGCTCACGCTGTGCAACAGATGTGGAATTGTACAGATGTACAACAGCTCTCGGTGCTCCCTCAAGTGCCTTGAATGTCTTCTTGATGATATGCTCTCTGGCCTGTGTCAGCACATGTATAGTGACATCATCAGGAATCATATCCCTCTCAATAAGAGCTCTCGTGAAATTGAACTCTGTCTCAGAAGCTGCCGGGAAACCTACCTCGATTTCCTTAAAGCCTATATCTACAAGCATCTTAAAGAAGTCAAGCTTCTCCTCAAGACTCATCGGCTCGATTAGAGCCTGGTTGCCATCACGTAAATCAACCGAACACCACAGTGGTGCTTTATCTATATAATCCTTCTTAACCCAGTCATAAGTGCATTCAGGAGGCAGAAAATAACTGCGCTCGTATTTTTCATATCCTTTCATCTTAAAACCTCTTTTCGTTTGAACTGATATAATTGTAACACATAAGCGCAGTTATTGGAATGATTATATTTAATCACTTTGATTGATGTAATTTAATTTTTTATAAAAATATAATCAACTTTATTGATTTTGATTATTCTAATCAGATATTCAAGCTAAAATATCCGGCTAATCCTCTCTCTTATTACCCCAGAAAAACAATGCAACTGTTCCCGGACCTGTGTGGCTTCCTATAGTCGTACCGATATCATTTATCTCTACTTTTCCATTCATCTTAGGGAAGGCAGCCTCTATCAGATCCGCTACGGCTTTAGCATCCTCATAGCATGCAGAATTTGATATATAAACCTTATCCGAATAATCGGCACCATCCTTGCAGAGTGCCTGCATCTTCACAAGCATCTCCTTTATTGCCTTCTTTTTGGTGCGGATTTTCTCACGCACAATAAGCTTTCCCTCATTGCTCACATTCATGAAAGGACAGATATTCAGCACATTTCCCACGAATCCCGCTGTCTTTGAGATACGGCCGCCCCTGATAAAAAATGTAAGGTCTGATGAGAAGAACCAGTGATTCACCTCAAGTCTGTGCTCCATGGTCCAATCAGCCAGTGTATCAATATCCATGCCGCTATCCCTAAGGTCAGCGAGCTTATCCATCAAAAGACCAAAGCCTGACGATGCTGCCAGCGAATCAATCACATATATCTTTCTGTCAGGGTATTCCTCCTTAAGAGCCTCCTTTGCAAGCCTCGCCGAGTTGACTGTACCTGATATACCTGAGCTTAGTGTACAGTGAAGCACATCATATCCCTCATCCAGAAACTGCCTGAAGTACTCCATGTACTCCTCCTGATTGATCTGCGAGGTCTTTGTCATGGCACCTGCCTCCATTGCCTTGTAGAAATCAGGCAGTGGCATGGACTGTCCTAAATCATCCATATACTCTTTACCGTCAAGCTCATAGTGAAAGCATGCGTACTTAATATTTCTCTCGAGCATATGCTCCCTGGTAAGATCTGCTGTTGAACAGCAGCTAATCACATAATTTGACATATTATTTTCCTTTACCTTTTGACCTTTTATCATTATATGTAGTCAGATACATATGGTATCTCATGATATAAAATATCGTCAAGCTTTGCAACAGCATCATACGTAGCCTGTATTTTGCCCATCTGCAAAAGCTTCTCAGCACTCTTGTAGCCTAAAAGCAGTGTGGTAAACGTGCCAATAGACATGCTAAGGTGATACTGTGGCTTTTTGTCGGTGAGAGTACAATGACCTCCCTCAAAATCAATGACAAATGTGCCATTATTCCACGGCAGAAGCTCATCTTCTATCTCGAAGCTAAAGCAGCCGCCCGGACCATCCGGGTCACAGTTATACTGTGATATAAACTGCGCCACGTCGATGATTCTGCCCATGGCGTATGGTCTTATTGTCTCCTTGATATCACTGTCATCGAGCTCAAAAGCGATGGGCTCGCTGTAATAGTTGTTGCCTCTGACCTCATCAATCATGGAATCGTGCGCATGAATGTACTCCCACAGACCAAGCTGTGCCTCACGGTTTAAGTAGATGAGCTCCTTGATGTGCATGACATCGGAGCTGATAAGATACACCATATAGCCACACGGTTCATCATCCTCGTTATAGTAGATGGCGACCATCGTATCGTCCTCATCCCAGCGGAAGTACTCCTCCCAAGCCAGATTGTTTCTGTACAGACAGCCGTGAGTCTTCGCGGCAAAGTGAGTATGAAGCTTCTTAAACTGCTCGTCATCCCACTGCACACGGCGCACATAGCCCGGCTCCTTAAGCTTTGTAGGAATCTGTCTGTCCTTTATCACATATGTCATCTTGTTTGAGATAATCTCCCAGCCAAGCCCTCTGTAAAGAGGTATGGAGTATGGATACAAAAGGGCAAACGACTTGTTGCTATCGCGCATCCTCGTAAGACTCTTTCTCATAAGCTTTTTCATGAGACCATGGCCTGTGTACTCAGGATACGTACACACACTTGTGACAAAGCCTACCTCGTAGCGCTCACCATATATATTCATATCGAGCGGATATACCGCAAACTGAGCCACAAGCTCCTCTTTTTGGTCTATGATATTGAAGCAGCCAAGCACATCAGCTCTCTCAAGCACCGGAAACTTCGACTGCTTGATTTCATCATCCTTCCAACCGGTCTCGGCAAGATCTGCCTCTGTTACCTGAAAAGCATAACGAAGCAGTGCATTGTATTCCTCCGCATCGTCCTTTGTCAATACTCTTATCTTAAATTCATCTGATTTAAAAGAATGCATAGTGTCCTTTCTCATCTGTCTTTACTGTATGACCATACATATTTTCCGAAATAATTCTAAAAATATAATAGTCCCAAATTCCTAAAAAGTCAATCTTTTGACTCAATAATGATAAATTTTCCCCTATGGATATCAATCACTGCATGGTCATCAATTATTTCATTGGATATGCCAAGCGATGTAAATCTGTCAAAGGAATAATCCGTAACAGGATACTTAAAGCCTCTAAGGCTCACCTCATTGTCGTCTGTCACTGCTATAAGCGAAACAAACCTGCCATATTGTGCTGATTTTTCAATGGTTACGGGCTTATCCGCCATTCTTATACGGTTGTTTGTGTCGATAATACTGATATCAGTTCCACTTTCCAATCCTATTCCCAGAAGTGAAATATTGCCGAGCACATGGTCTATTCTGCTTCCTGTTGCTCCAAGCAACACTATGCTTCTTGCACCCTCTCTTATGGCAAGTCTTATGGCATACTCTGTATCAGTATCATCCTTTATGGGATTGAGCCTGTGTATCTCGGTCTGTCCCTTTCTCTCAAAAAACTCCAATGCCTTTGTCGTGGCTGAATCGAAATCACCTACAATTATATCAGGCGTGACACCGTTTTCGTACAGGAAATCCATTCCGCTGTCAGCCGCAATTATGGCATCTATTCCGTCAGTCTTTATCTCATTTAAGCCGAATTCCTTATCTATTTTTCCACCACATACAATCAAATACCTCATTTTGTCCACCTTCTTATAAATAACATATCCACATTTGCTACAGCCCCGGAAGCATTTCCGTTTTAACCTGCATCTGTTACATCATGATATTCAGAAAACCATTTACATTTTCTTCTATATCTCCGTTAAACACCGCACTTCCCGCAACAATGATATTGGCTCCTGCCGCAAGCAGTGTCTCCACGTTCTCAAGATTAACACCACCGTCCACCTCGATATCAGCCTTATTTGCGGTTTTCTCAAGAAGTGCCTTTAAGTCGCGCACCTTGTCTACAGTGTACGGAATAAGCTTTTGTCCTCCAAAGCCCGGATTTACAGTCATGATAAGCACCATGTCCACCTTAGGAAGCACATACTCTATGGCTGAGAGCGGAGTAGCCGGATTTAATGCTACACCTGCCAGTATGCCCTTTTCCTTTATTGCCTCGATTGTCCTGTCAAGATGCTTACATGCCTCCGCATGGACTGTGATGATATCTGCTCCTGCTGTCGCAAAATCATCTATATATCTGACCGGCTCATCTATCATCAGATGCACATCAAACATACGCTCTGTGCACTTTCTGATTGTCTTTATGACCGGCAGTCCTATTGATATGCTTGGAACGAAGCTGCCGTCCATAACATCTATATGCACATACTGTGCTCCTGCCTCATCAAGCTGCTTAAGCTGCTCTCCGAGTATTGAATAATCCGCTGATAAAATTGATGGTGATAAACAGTTCATGTTTTCCTCCGTTTGATTATGCTTTAAATTAATACTTTTGTCTGTTTTTAAGCTCCTCATATAAAAGCTTATAATTATCATACCGCACCTGCGATATTTTCCCATCTGCAAGAGCTTCCTTCACGCCGCAGTCTGGCTCATTTATATGACTGCAGCCCTGAAACCTGCAATATGGCTCATATTCTACAAACTCCGGATAACATGTCCACAGATCTTCCTTTTCAAAGCCCGGCACATCCATCGAGCTGAAGCCGGGTGTATCCATGATATACGTGCCATCCTTTATCGGGATAATCTCAGAATGTCTGGTCGTATGCTTTCCGCGCTCTATTTTCTCACTTATATGTCCGGTCTCCATCTGCACATCATCCTGCAGACAGTTGATGATAGATGACTTGCCAACTCCCGAGGGACCTGCAACCGTGGTCGTCCTTCCCTCTAAAATGTGCTTTATCTCATCTATGCCCTCACCTGTTTTCGTGCTGGTAAAAAGCACTCTATAGCCAGCCGGCTCGTATATGCTTTTAAGCTCCTGCTGCTCTTTAGGTGTGATTAAGTCCTTTTTGTTGAAGCATATGGTAACCGGGACATGCTGGTACTCCATCATACACAAAAACCTATCAAGCAGGTTGAAATTGGGATCCGGCTTTGCGGATGCAAAAATAACCAGGGCCATGTCTATATTGGACACAGCCGGCCTGATAAGTTCGTTTTTCCGTGGCAGTATACGCTCGACATTGCCTATGTGCTTTTCATCATCGAGGACTGCTATGTCGACTATATCGCCAACCAGCGGCTTTATCTTTTGTTTTCTGAAGGTGCCTTTTGCTTTGCACTCGTAGAGAGTGCCGCCTGTGGCAGTTTCTTTTGCTTCTTTGGTTTCTTCTACGTAGACGTAGTAGAAGCCGGCAATTCCTTTAATAATTTTTCCTGTCATGGTTTTCCTTGTGTGCTTTTGTATTTGCAGGAGTCACGCTTTCGGCGGGGTGCATGCCGTGCTTTGAGGTTATGTGGGTGGCGGGGGCAGGCATATATTCCTCTTAAAAAATATGAAGCCAGCCCCGGGCTCTCCTACGGACAGGCTATGGCTTGCTCTGCCCTGTTCTTTCCTCGGTAGGTTTATGGCACCCCGGGGCATTTCATATTTTTTCCTCGGAACACATGCCTGCCCCGCTTCCTTAGTTCCTCTCCGCGAGTTCAGGTTTTCGTCCGCGGGTTGGCGTGGAAGTGGGGTGCGGATTGCACCACTTCGTGGGTGCTATCCGGTGGCTACAATAAGGACATGTATTGGGTTGCTGCTTTGTGCGCTATATGTGTATTGTTTGTATTTACAAATACGATGGCGATACGGAAAACTTGACGTAGCTGCGCTACGGCTCGTTTTCCTTGTGCTGCCCCACGCTATGGCAATATCTACCTTTTTTTGCTATTCCGGTTTATAATAATTATTTAGCGTCTCTTATGCTTATGGCACGCTATACGTTACTGGATCAAGTGTGACAGTTGCAGGATTTCCTGCTTCATCTGTTTCCCCTGTCTGAACTGTCCAAGTAACCACAATACTTCCTGTAGCTTCTTTCATTGTTCCGGAAACTGTAAATGATGACGTATTTTCATATGAACCCTTATCGTATACAGTTCCACTTTTACCTACAAGCTTATACTCTGCTTTTACTACAGTTCCTTCTCCACTATAACTAACTCCTTTACTTACGTTAGTCGATATCTCCTGCTTACCCTTACTGAGTGTAAGTGTGATTGTGGTGCCTGCGGCTACGGTTTCACCGGATTTGGTCTGGCTGATTACGCTACCGGCTGGTACGGTGTCGCTGTACTGGGAGTCGGCGTAGGTGTACTTGAGGCCTGCTCCTGCGAGGGCGCTTTCTGCCTGTGACTGTGAGGCGCCTACTACGTTTGGCACGGTGATTGGCTTCTGGCCCGGTGAAAGGGTGACTGTTACTGTGCTGCCCTTTGCGGCCTGGTTCTTTGCTGATGGTGACTGTGCTGTTACTACATCTGCTGCTACACTGTTATTGTAATCTCCATACTCGAAGGTGACACTAAAGCCTGCTGACTCGAGTGTACTCTTTGCCGAGCTCTTGGTCTTTCCGATTACACTTGGTATCTTGACCATCTCTGATGTACTATCACCTTTTCCTGCGATAACTACATTAATCTGTGAACCACGCTTTACTGTATCTCCGGCCTTGACATCCTGCTCAAGGATTGTGCCGTCCTTTTTATCTGACTGCTTTGTCTCAAATGCAAATACTGTGAGGTCAAGCTTTAAGCGGTCTACTGCCTTCTGAGCATCATCCACTGACATGCCTCTGATGTCAATCATCTGGCCCTCTGTCTCAGTCTGTGTCTCTGACTCTGATTCAGACTCGGTCTGTGTCTGTGACTCTGTCTGCTGTGACTCTGAGTTCTTTTTGCCGCCAAACTTAAACACTCCTGCCACTGAAAGTGCAAGATATATGATAACTATTACAATGATTACGGCTGTTACTATACCCATGATCGTGATTGCTTTATCCATCTTTGGATTTAAAAGCTTGCCGTCATCATCATCGTCATCGTCTTCTTCGTCATCATCGTCGTCTAAGAGTGACTCATCATATTCATCATCATCGTCTTCACCGTCAGCATACTCATCATCATTATCTGCATCGGTATCATCATCGTTTAAGTCCTCTGCGACACCTCTGCCCTCTTTTATCTTGTCAAGCTCATCCGGGCTTATAACCTTGGTCTTGCCACCGTCAACGAGTGGTGCTATTGTGACAAAATCCTCATCAGGATGCGCAAGAGAGCGCCTTATGTCTGTGAGAAGCTCCTCAATAGTCTGGTATCTGCGGTCCGGTGTCTTTTGTGTACACTTTAAGATGATTTTCTCAAAGCTGATTGGCAGATCCGGTGCGTAGATGCTTGGCCTTGCAATCTCCTCCTGTAAGTGCTGCAGTGCAACTGCCACTGTGGTATCACCGTCAAACGGCACACGGCCTGTAACCATCTCAAACATTACGATTCCCAGTGAGTAAATATCACTTCTGCCATCAACGAAGCCGTTTCTTGCCTGCTCCGGAGATGCGTAGTGTACTGAGCCCATCACATCTGAGCTTATTGTATTTGAAGATGTAGCCTTTGCAATTCCAAAGTCTGTCACCTTTACCTTGCCATCTGTAGAAATAATGATATTCTGCGGCTTGATATCACGGTGGATGATATTTTTATTGTGAGCGGCCTCTATGCCCCTTGCCACCTGGATTGCAATACTTGCAGACTCCTTGAATGACAGCTGGCCCTTTTTCTCGATATAAGTCTTAAGTGTGATACCCTCGACATACTCCATGACAATGTAGTACAGACCATTCTCGCTGCCTACATCATAGATATTTACGATATTTGGATGCTCAAGTCCTGCTGCTGACTGTGCCTCAGCACGGAACTTGGTCACAAATGAACTATCCTCCGAAAACTCCTGCTTTAAAACCTTTATAGCTACAAAACGGCTCAGTATATGGTCTTTTGCCTTGTATACATCTGACATGCCGCCTGCGCCAACCTTGCTTAGGATCTCATATCGATCCGATAAAAAACTTCCTATCTCTAACATCTGTTATTACCTCGTCTTAAAATGGTTTAATAATCATTACAGTGATATTATCGCGACCACCGTTTGCATTGGCCATGGCGACAAGCTGTGACGCTGCTGTCTCGATATTATCATTTTGCCTAATAGTATCACATATTTCTTCATCTCTCACCATATTGGTAAGTCCGTCTGTACACAGAAGAATCCTGTCGTCCTCACATAGCTCGACCTCAAAGAAATCTGCCTCCACATGATCTGCTGCCCCGACAGCTCTCGTGATGATATTCTTGTCCGGATGAACTCTCGCCTCGTCAGCATTTATCTCACCCATCCTGACCATCTCATCAACCAGTGAATGATCCCTGGTAATCTGTCTGATCTGCTCTGTGCCACCTACAATATAAAGCCTGCTGTCACCTATATTGGCCACAAAAAGCTTGTTTCCTATAATAGTTCCTATGACTAAGGTGGTACCCATTCCACGCTTAGCTTCATCCCCACGAGACTCAGCCACCAAAAGCTCATTTGCCTTGTTGATAGCCTCTTTGATGATGGATACCGGTTCATCCCCGGCATTTCTCGATACCGATGCAACCACACGCTCTATAGTGTATCTGGAAGCATAGTCACCGGCTTTGTGTCCTCCCATTCCATCTGCTACGATGAAAAGATTCGGAAGATTTCCTACTGCAGTGTCAGACGAGAAATAAAAATCCTGATTCATCTCACGAATAGCACCTGCATCCGTAATGGAAAACGTCTTCATCTAGTTTATTCCTCTCTCTTTATCTATATGCTTCTTGCGAAGCTGTCCACAGGCACCGTCTATATCTCTGCCCATTTCCCTTCTAATAGTAACATTAATTCCGTTTTTTTCAAGCCTATTTTTAAAAGCCTCTATAACACCCTTGTTGGACTGCACGTAGTCGCGCTCCTTTATCGGGTTTACCGGAATCAGATTTATATGGCAGTTCATGCCATGTACGAGTGCCGAAAGCTCTGCTGCATCCTCGGCTGTATCGTTCACTCCGCCTACCAGGCTATACTCAAAGGTGACTCTGCGGCCGGTCTGTGCAAAATAATATTTGCATGCATCGACCACATCATGTATATCATAGCTGTTTGCAACCGGCATGAGAGCTTTTCTCTTTTCCTGGTTGGAGGCATGCAGTGAAAGCGCCAGCGTGATAGAAAGCTTTTCATCTGCAAGCTGTTTCATGCGCGGTACGAGACCACATGTGGAAACTGTCAGATTGCGCTGGCTGATATTGATACCGTTTTCATCAGTAAGAAGCTCTATAAAGCGCAGCAGATTGTCGTAATTGTCAAGCGGCTCACCTGTCCCCATGACAACCACATTTGAGATGCGCTCTCCTATGTCCTTGCCTATCTGATAAATCTGGTCAATCATCTCAGACGGCCTAAGCCCCCTGACGAGACCGTCAAGAGTGGATGCACAGAATCTGCACCCCATCCTGCAGCCGACCTGTGAAGAGATGCATACAGAGTTTCCATGCTTGTACTTCATAAGCACACTCTCTATGACATTGCCATCGTCGAGTGCAAAGAGATATTTTCTCGTGCCATCGAGCTTTGACACCTGCACCTCCTCTTTTTTTAGCGAGATGAGTATTGCATTGTCCTTTAATACCTGTATGAACTTTTTTGAAATATTGGTCATCTCATCAAAGCTTTCCACATGCTTCACATGAATCCACTCATATATCTGCTTCGCACGGAATTTCTTTTCTCCGAGCGATATGATAAACTCTGTGAGCTCATCCATATTCATTGATTTGATGTCAGTTAGTTGTTCTTTTATCTGTTCCATATTATTTTTATTAAATCTGCATTTAACTATTGTTTTATAATTCTACTAATTCGAGCCAATTTATATTTATTAATTCATGATTTACTTTAATATCATAATTTGCTTTTTATAAATCTTGCAATAAAGAATCCATCACTTCCATGCTCACCGGGCAGTATCTGTTTCATTCCGGTGCCTTCCGCAAAGCTCTTATCAAGCTCAAACTCCGGATGCTTTTCAATAAACCACCTCACATTGTCCTCATTCTCAGCCTCATCTATCGTACATGTACTGTACAAGAGCACTCCGTTTGGCTTCACGTATGTATGCACGGTATCAAGTATCTGTCTTTGAAGAGCGGCAAGCTCATCTACAGACTCAGGTGTCATCTTGTAGCGGATGTCCTTCTTTCTTCCGAGCACTCCAAGCCCTGAGCACGGCAGATCACAAATCAGTATATCTGCTTTTCCTGCCGAATCAGCATCAGGTACGGTGGCATCCCACACCTCTGCCGACATATTTTTAAGGCCATGCCTTTCTATATTTTCCTCAATCATATCGACCTTGTTATCGGTCAGGTCACGCGCGAGCACATGACCGCTACCCTGCAAAAGCTCAGCTATATGGGTGCTCTTGCCACCCGGTGCTGCGCATACATCTATCACATAGTCGCCCTTCTTTGGAGCAGCCGTCTGTGCAACAAGCATTGAGCTTATATCCTGCACATAGAAAAGCCCGTCTCTGAAGCTCTGCAAGCCATTCAAATAATCAAATCCAGATATAACAAACGCGTAATCAAGTTCATCAACCGCAGTGACCGTCACACCCTCTGCCTCAAGCATTGCACGAAGCTCATCCGGAGTACACCTGGTCAGGTTTGTCCTGATGCTTATTGTGCTCTTATTGTGAAAGGCCTTGAAAATCTCCTCTGCCTTCTTCTCTCCGTATGCCGCAACAAATCTGTCCACTATCCACTGTGGCATGGAGTATCGGATGCTTAAGGTATCAAACTGTACTGAATCTATATTTCTTGCAATATTTCTGAGTACACCGTTTACAAAGCCCGAAAGCTGTGCAAACTTATGCCTCTTTGCAAGCTTCACAGCCTCATTGCATACAGCTGAATCCGGCACCGCGTCCATGTACTTTATCTGGTAGACGCTCATACGAAGAAGGTTTCTGATGAAGGGCTTCATCTTCCTTACCTTTGTCTTTGAAAAAGAGTCTATGATGTAGTCGAGCTGCAGCATATACTCGATAGTGCCGTCAACAAGCCTCGTCATAAAGGCTCTGTCCTGCTTTGACAGATACTGATACTTGTCAAGCACACTACGAAGCACGATGTGCGAAAATGCTCCACGCTCATTAATCTCAATAAGCATCTCAAGGGCAAGCTCACGCGTATCCACAGAGTGCTCATTATGCGCTGCCACATTTGATTTTGCCGGTCTGCCCGGTATATTATTTTTGTTTATTTGGCTATTTTTATTGTTATGATTATTTTTACTATGATTATTTATATTCTTATTCGATGTCATATAGTTTAACCTACTTGCAGCTAAAACAGTATCAGTCGTCCCGTCTGCGTCCGTTTGTGATAAGTATTATACGAAGGAGCTGTAAAATAGCAGCCGCCGCACTGGCTACATAGGTAAGTGCCGCTGACTTGAGCACCCTTCTTGTGTACTTAAGCTCGTCATCTGCAAGTATGCCCTGTGTACGAAGCATGACAAGCGCACGTCTTGAAGCATCAAACTCTACCGGCAATGTCACGAGCTGGAAAAGCACTGCTGCCGAAAACAGCAATATGCCTATATCAATAATAAGCCCTGACGAGCGTGTGTTAAAGAACAAGCCGATAAGTATGACCGGCCATGCAAGCATTGAGCCAAAATTGGCTATAGGCACAAGTGCACTCCTGATTGAAAGAGGTGCATAGCTTTTTGCATGCTGTATAGCGTGTCCACACTCGTGGGCTGCTACGCCAAGTGCTGCGACCGATGTGGCATTATACACAGGATCAGATAAATTCACTGTTTTGGTGCGCGGATCATAGTGGTCCGTCAGACTGCCCGACACATGACGCACCTGCACATCATATATGCCTGCCGCCTGAAGCACTCTCTGAGCTACCTGTGCGCCATTCATACCTGACATGCTTCTTAGCTGTGAGTATTTATTAAATGTACCTTTAACTCTTGCCGATGCAATCATACATATCACTGCACCTATCACAACGAGTATATATGTCGGATCCCAGTAATAATATCCCATGTATCATCTCTCCTTGCTGCTTATTATAATGCGTGTAGTAGTTTGTCAATAGTTACTTATAATGAATAACTATAATGTGAAAAACGAGCCCTCTTCCACATGACAGCCTCTCAAAAATGAACCTGTATCCATGCGCTTCTTGCCCTGGAGCTGTACCTCTACTAAAGATAATGCTCCTTTTCCTGTCTGTACATACATATCATTTTTTCCGATATGATAAATGCAGCCCGGCTCATAATCATCGCTGCCGTCAATCACCTTTGCACTCCACACCTTAAATGTCTTACCGTTTAAGTGGGTGTATGCGCTCGGCCATGGATTAAGCCCCCTTATAAGCCTCTCGATCTCAACAGCCGGCTTTGTCCAGTCGATAAAGCCAAGCTCCTTACTGATCATTGATGTATGTGTGGCCTCCTCGCTGTTTTGAGGAGTATACTCTGCAGTGCCATCCTCTATCATCTTCATGGTCTCCACACACAGCTTTGCTCCCTCTGCTGAGAGCTTATCAAACAGGCTGCCGCCGGTCTCATCAGGTGCGAGTCTGACTGTACTCTTTGCAATCATATCGCCGGTATCGACGCCCTCATCCATCCTCATGGTAGTGACACCTGTAAACTCGTCACCGTTAATCACAGCCCACTGGATAGGAGCCGCACCTCTGTACTTTGGCAGAAGTGAAGCATGCACATTGATACAGCCGTATCGAGGCATATCAAGAATACTCTTTGACAGAATCTGTCCAAAAGCAACCACAATTATTATATCTGCATTAAACTTTCTGAGATACTCTATATTAGCAGTCTCTCTTATTTTAACCGGCTGGAATACCTCAATACCGTGCGAAAGCGCACACTCCTTGACCGGTGTATACTGCATTGTCTTGCCGCGGCCCTTTGGCTTGTCGGGCTGTGTGACAACCAGTGCCACCTCGTGCCCTGCCTCTATAATTGCCTCAAGTGTTCCCACCGAAAAGTCCGGTGTTCCCATGAAAATTACTCTCATCTTACTGCCTCCCAGATATTTTCCAAGCTCAGATAACAAATGTCATCCTAATGATTACTCCTGTGTATCCTCATATGTCACATCGTGAAGTGCGCCCTCAACCTTCTCCACATAGAGATGTCCGTCGAGATGGTCAAGCTCGTGGCAGATACATCTGGCCAAAAGCTCTTCTCCCTCTATCTCATACTCATTCATATCCTCGCCCATGAAGCGAGCCTTTACATAATTCGGGCGAGTCACCTGTCCGGCCTTTCCCGGTACTGAAAGACAGCCCTCATCGCCGGTCTGCTCTCCGTCAGACTCGATAATTTCAGGATTAATCATCACAATTGGACCCTCGCCCACATCGATAACAACGATCCTCTTTAATATGCCAACCTGTGGTGCGGCAAGTCCTACACCATTGGCCTCATACATAGTCTCAAGCATATCATCAATAAGTGTTACTATCTTTGGAGTCACCTCCGTAACCTCTCTGCAGACCTTGCCAAGTACAGGGTCTCCCTCCAATCTAATAGTTCTAAGTGCCATAATTGCCTCCTTCTATATCTATCAAAATCCACTCATCGGATTGAAATCAAATGAGATATTAGCATTTTTCATTGCCGTATCAGCTTTCACAGCCTGCTCTATGCCATCCTTTATGGAAATGAGCGCCGCATAGTCAGATGTCTTCATGTAAATCACCTTGCGGTATATGTCATTAACCCTGGCGATGGTCGCATCCGCAGGACCGATGAGCTGAATCAGATGCCTATCATCCTGGCTTTGATTTTCATCTGCATGCGATATCATCTGCGACGCTATATCGTACACTTGCTGTGACATGCTGCCGCACTCACTCTCATCAGGTGATGTGACATGTACTAAAAGCATATTCCATACAGGCGGATAATGCATAAGCCTCCTGTACTCTATCTCCTTATCGTAAAAAGCCTCATAATCCTGCTCTTTGGCAGTCCGGATGGCATAGTTGTCAGGGTCGTAGGTCTGGATAACCACATTGCCGGGCAGCTTTCCTCTGCCGGCGCGCCCTGCCGCCTGGGTCAGCAGAGCAAAGGTGCGCTCCGCCGCATGAAAATCATTCACATGCAGTGACATATCCGCCGCCAGCACACCAACCAGCGTGACATTTGAAAAATCATGCCCCTTTACAATCATCTGCGTACCGATAAGTATATCGGCCTCATGATTGGAAAATGCCTGCAGAATCTTCTCATACGCATTCTTCGCCCTCGTGGTGTCATAATCCATGCGCAGTATACGCGCCTGTGGAAAACGCTTTGCCACCATCGCTTCTATCTTCTGTGTGCCGGCCTTAAAGCCGCTAATGTACTTCGAGCCACAGCTCGGACACACCTTAGGCACCGGCTGTCTGTAGCCGCAGTAGTGACAGACCATCACTCCGCCGCTATGTTCACTGAGTGATACATCGCAATGAGGACATTTTACCACAAAACCGCACGCTCTGCACGACATAAATGCCGATTTGCCCCTTCTATTTAAAAAAAGCATGGTCTGCTGGCCATTTAGAAGCCGCTCCTCCATAAGCTCCTGAAGCCTGGTGGAAAGAATCGAGCGGTTTCCCTCACGAAGCTCCTGCCTCAAATCGACAACCTCACACTTTGGAAGAGGTCTGTCGTCCACGCGCTTATCCAGCTCCAAAAGCCTGTAAACGCCTGTCTTTGCCTTGTAATAGCTATCCACCGACGGTGTTGCAGAGCCAAGTACCACAATAGCATCGGACATGCGCGCGTACTCTATCGCCACCTCCCTGGCATGATAGCGCGGCACCGACTCGCTCTTGTATGAATTCTCGTGCTCTTCATCTATTATGATAAGTCCTAAATTTGAAAAAGGTGTGAACAGCGCCGACCGCGGGCCAATCATGATGTCAATATCACCATTCTTAGCTCTCTCAAACTGGTCATAACGCTCACCATTTGAAAGTCTTGAATTGATTATCGAAACCCTGTTCCCAAATCTTGCAAAAAAACGCATCACGGTCTGGTAAGTAAGGGCAATCTCGGGAATCAGCACAATCGCCTGACGCCCGGACTGTATACAGTGTGCGATAAGCTCCATGTACACCTCTGTCTTGCCGCTTCCGGTAACACCCTTAATCAGATAAGTATTTCTAAGGCCAGCGGCAATGTCGCCTTCTATCGCATCAACCACACTCTGCTGCGCGGCATTCAGTACCTTATCATAGGTGTCAACACTCATATGCTCCACAGGATTTCTGTAGCCACTCTGTGTGATGACCTCGATAAAACCGCTCTGCTCAAGCGCTCTTATAGTGGCAGCCGACACCGACAGCTTGCCTGTCACAAAGGAATACTCAAGGCGCGCCCCATCATCAGCATCAATCAGAGCACGAAAAAGCCTGGCCTTTGCCTTTTGTTTTTTTGCCTCGCAAAGCGCAAGCTGCGCTCTTGCCTTTACCTTGTCTATTTTCAGTGCAATACTGCGGCTCACCTGCTCCTTAGCCTGCTTCTTTACAGGTATAACAGTCTTAAGCGCCTGATTCATGGTAGAGCCGTAATTGCGCCGTATCCATGCCGCAAGTGCGATGAGCTTTGCCTCCACAGCCACAGAGTCTGCCTTTATCCCGATAAGAGGCTTTGTCCTTGCCGGGTCGTACTCAGGCTTATCCGTGACCTCAATCACATAGCCTGTGATAGTGCGGCTGCCAAATGGAATATCCACGCACACACCCGGACGGATGTCGCATAAAATCTCATCCGGGATGCTGTACTGAAATGTCTTATCCAGTTTTTCGTGGGATATATCCACAATCACGTTGGCATACATAACTGATACTATTTAACTCCTTCGTATTTCTCCTCGCAGTACTTGCAACGGTAGATTTCGTTTTTCTCATCGGAAAGCACGAAAATCTGGTCAAGCTCCTGCTCAATTGAAGTGATGCATCTTGGGTTTTTGCACTTGATGACATTTTTCACCTGATGAGGCAGCTTAAGCTCCATCTTGTCCACAATCTTGTCACCCTTTATCACATTTACAGTGATATTGTGGTCGATAAATCCAAGGATATCGAGGTCTAATGACTCTATCGGACACTCTACCTTGATAATATCCTTCTTGCCCATTTTGCTGCTCTTTGCATTCTTTATGATTGCAACTGTGCAGTCGAGCTTGTCAAGCTTTAAATCCCTGTAAATCTGAAGACTCATACCTGCCTTGATATGATCGAGCACAAAGCCCTCATGTATTCCACTTATATTCAGCATATTATCCTCCTTTAGTCCTCAGCCAGTCCAAGCAATGTCAGAATAAGCGCCATACGCACGTAAACCGCATACTGTGCCTGCCTGAAATAGCATGCTCTCGGGTCATCATCCACATCAACAGAAATCTCATTCACACGTGGGAGCGGATGAAGTACAATCATATCATCCTTTGCAAGCTCCATCTTCTCCTTTGTCAGAATGTAGAAATCCTTCAGACGCACATAGTCCTCCTCATTGAAGAAACGCTCCTTCTGGACACGTGTCATGTAGAGCACATCAAGCTCTCCCATGGCATCCTCGAGCTTTTCTACCTCCTTGAACTCGATATTGTTGGCACGAAGCACATCATCGCGCACATAGTCAGGCACCTTAAGCTCCTCAGGCGAGATAAGCACAATCCTCACATTGTCATATCTGATGAGTGCATTGATCAGTGAATGCACTGTACGTCCAAACTTTAAATCTCCGCAAAAGCCGATTGTGATATTATTCAATCTGCCCTTGATGGAACGGATTGTAAGGAGATCAGCAAGTGTCTGGGTAGGATGCTGATGACCTCCATCGCCTGCATTGATTACAGGGATACGCGATTTCTCTGAAGCCACAAGCGGTGCACCCTCCTTAGGATGACGCATGGCACAGATATCCGCATAGCAGGAAATAACCCTGATAGTATCTGAAACGCTCTCGCCCTTTGACGCAGATGACGAATCAGCACTGTGGAAACCTAACACCGAGCCTCCCAAATTAAGCATGGCAGCCTCAAAGCTAAGCCTGGTTCTCGTGCTTGGCTCATAAAAACAGGTTGCAAGCTTCTTTCCATCGCACTTGTGTGCATATTTCTCTGGATGAGCCTCTATATCATTTGCAAGATCCAGAAGCTTGTCCAACTCTTCTACAGAAAAATCCAACGGACTCATTAAGTGACGCATAATTTGCCTCCATTCTTTTTCGCGTAACAATTTTTATTACATTTTTTCTATCATATAATATCTCAGTGCAATATTCAAGTTGGCTTTTACACTTTTTTGTTGTAGAATATATGTCAGAATATAACTGTTCTGAATGCTTAGCAATTGTAGTGAAGTTTTCATACAATTACGACAATTCCAACATCAAAAAGGAGAATAATATGTCTGTAAATGAATCACAAATCAAAAACACCACCGCCGGCGCAATTGATGATGACGATGCTGTAATCTTTAAGGAGAGAAAGAGACTGCTGTTTCTCGGTCTGCCGTGGACTTTTACAAAATATACCGTCACACCGTCCTTTATCACTGTAGAGTCCGGACTCCTAAGCACCACAGAGGATGACTGCTACATGTATAAGGTAGCTGATGTAAAGCTCACCACATCACTGATGGAGCGCATTTTTAAGCTCGGCACCATAGTCTGCTACACAGGCGACGTCACAAACCCTGAGCTTAAGCTCGTTCACGTAAAGCACTCACGCGAGATAAAGAACTATCTGCTCAAGCAGTCTGAAGCCGCAAGACTTAAAAGACGCACCTTAAACACTGTGGATATCGGTGCGCACGGAGCAGACATGGCTGATTTGGATCATGATGGTATTCCGGATTCTATGGAATAATACAGCCATTGCTGCGCAGCTGATTTTGCTCATATATGTGTGGATCTGAATAGTTACTCATGTCCATAAATAAAAAATGCGGTCGTATGACCGCATCTTTTATTTTTCAGGTAACTATTCAGAATAATTGCACAGATTAATATACCAGTCCATCGTTCTGCAAATAACCAGCACAATAACTTGCATGAATTTCCATCTGTAACATCAGAAAAGCTTGACATCTAGCAGCAGAACATCTGCCAGCAAAGGAATGTGGCTAGCAGGCTGCAGCACTCGCTGCCCCTGCCACTAGGGCGTCCGTATATATCTCCCATATCCGAATACCACGAGCCACCATTTTCAATTATCTGCATAAACTGGCGGTACTGCATGTTGTTTGGCTCAAGCGACACTGCTCGCTGTATGTGTTCTATGGCTGTCGCTGTGTTGCCGAGCTTTTGGTTTGCGATAGCACTGTAGTAGTACCACCTTCCGCGTCTCTCAGCAAAAGGCACCTCCTCAAGCACCTTCAGTGCCTCATTGTAGTAGCCGTTGCTGATGAAATTGCCTGCTGCACGCACCTTTGGATTGTCATCCTGTGCACTGCTGCCTGCATTATTGTATTTTTTTTTGAATTAGAATACGGCATACG
>ENA-ORKV01000553-ORKV01000553.1-human-gut-metagenome-genome-assembly--contig:-NODE-553-length-44152-cov-14.794464_pt1 | contig 44152 bp, 39 predicted proteins | sample MGYA00243058_ERZ508805 | MGnify/ENA primary metagenome ERZ508805 (study PRJEB26277, sample SAMN04329770) | human gut metagenome | biome: human-associated habitat | host: Homo sapiens | place: USA... | reverse complement strand
TTTTTACTGAAAGCTGCTACTAACGACTCATAAATCTACCCTTAATCGTGTATTGGATGATAGTTGCGGATTTTAGGGTGAACAAAGTGATTATTTCTTTTCTTTGCTACTATAACAACCCGTTAACAAATTTTGTTTGTCGGCGTTAACGAATTAGCTCTCGTAATCAGACATCGGAAATCAGCGGCAATCAGGGCAATAACCTGTTATCAGATAAGACACAGCCGTAGCCCTGTAGCCGTCGGGGAGCGAAACCGCCGGAACAGGTAGATCTCTGAGACACGTTGTCCGGCGGCAGCGCAGACAGGTGAAATGGGCATGGACGTCGCTATGCTCCGCCGACGGACAGACGGCATAAAAGGTTATACCATCCGGCCCGACAAAACTGTGAGCCAGATGGTGTTCGACGAATAACGACAGCGTCCGCGAGACCGTAGAGCGGTCAACCGTCTGGAGCAGCGACTCGATATCGGTCTGGCTCAGCGCGCGGTTCTCGGAAAGCATGGCGCGGAGAGCCATAATGCGTATAGCGGTCGGACGTATGCCGTGCGCCTCAAGGCGCTCTTCAATGTCTGTCATCGGCCGGAGAACAATTGAATCCGAGCCCCTCGACCTGTTCGACAACCGTAGCCGGATCGACATTGCCCGAAACTGTTACCGTGCCGTCGGCGAGACTTACATCTACCGAGGTCACGCCGTCGATAGCGCCGACGGTGCGCTCTACAGAGGCTTTGCAATGGTTACACTGCATTCCCTTGACTATGAAGCAGGCTGCACCGCTATCCGGCGCTGATGTCTCATGATGATGTTGATGTTTATGTAGCATGGCGTTTATAAGAAGAATAACAAAGATAACGGCACAAAGTATTTTCCACCATGGAAAAGCGTCCATCTCGCAGCAGGCATGCCCGGCCGACGACAGAGCGAACCAGCTCGCCGGAAGAAGATAGTCGATCACGAGACCGAAAACTATCGCTCCCAGAACAATGGACAGTGTGTAGAGCACCATGGCGCGCCGGTCAAGAGCCTTTCCGATAACAATCATGGCGGCGGCATTGGTCGCAGGGCCGGCCATAAGGAACACCAGTGCCGCGCCGGGCGAAAGGCCTTTGAGCATCAGCGCCATAGCTACTGGAATCGAGCCGGTGGCACACACATACATCGGCACTGCCACAACCAGAATCAGAAGCATGTTGAGCAGCGGATAATCGCGCAGCCCCGTCAGAAAGCCGTCGGGAACAGCCACTGCTATTATCCCGGCAAGGACGAGACCGATCGTGAGCCATTTGCCGACATCCTGCATCATGTCGACAAAGCCATAGTGGAGAGCGTCGGCAATGCGGGCCGCGAAACCGTGTCGCCGCTCGTCGGCGACAGCGGCGACAGTCTTTGCCTGAGCAGGCTCAGGACAGAAACGCGACACCAGCGATCCTCCGAAAATGGCAGTGACAAATGCTATGACCGGGCGCATCAGAGCCATAGGCAATCCCATGGTTGCGGCTGTAGCCAATATGGAATCCACACCGGTCTGAGGCGTTGAGATCAGAAAAGAGACTGTAGCGCCGCGCGATGCCCCGCTCTTGCGTAGCCCCATAGCTGTCGGTATGACACCGCATGAACAGAGCGGCAGCGGCACACCCATCAGAGCCGAATTGACAACCGGACGGAATCCGGGACCGCTGAGATGGCGGCTGAAAAACGATGGCGGCACAAAAGCATGAAGCAGCCCGGCCACAAGAAATCCCAGCAACAGATATGGAGCCATCTCGAGAAGAAGGCTGACGAATGGAATTATATATTCTTGCATGACGATATTGTTTTGTTTGGTGCAAAGGTCGCAAAAAAACAGTGCAACACTATTGCAAAATCTTCGAACTGTGGAGTGATCCGTCGGCAGAGCGGCGGGTGACAATTACAACACCACGGTTATTGTCGGCGACACGGCGTCCGAGCACGTCGACTTTTGAGACAATCTCTCCTTCGCCTGAATAAACGGCTTCAGCGCCGGCGTCGATATATCCGAGAGCCATCAGCAGCCCGCGCCGGGCGTCTAACGCTCCCGACGAACCGTAACGCGGATCGGAAGCGTCGGCCATATCGCGACGGGCCGAAGCTATGAGATAGCGGCGCACATCGGCCGGCGTGAGCGACGGAACAGCCTGGAGCCATCCGGCTACAGCTCCCGCCACAAGAGGCGACGACATCGAGGTTCCGCCGGTAGCTATCCACATGGCTCCGTCGGGGTCAGCCGACGATACTGCGAACGCGCCCGGATTCAACCGGGCATAAACGCTGTTATACGCCGAGACAACCCGGTTGCCGTCGGCCGAAATATGAGGCAGGCGCGTTCCGTCAAGAAGCATTCCGTAGCTCGAATTAGGGTTGGCGACTCCTGTGGCAAAACCTTCGTCGGTGACACCTCCCTCGGCAAGGGGCCACACGGCACGGTCGTTCATCATTCCGACAGCGATAACGCCCGGTGTGCAGGCCAGATCGCTTATGCTCATATCGGCATTCCCGTCGAGGAATCCGGGCGCGCCCGAAATAGCCCTGAAAAAGAGCGGCGAGCCGTCGGCATAGAGATCGACAGTCTGCCCCTCGTGGCCGCGCACCATCAGGCCGAGATGATAACGGGCCCATTTACCCTGTTCAGAGAGCTTTTCAGTTGTCAGCGCAACTTCGAGGCAGATATGCGCCCGGCCGTTATTCGGATTCACCTCCGATGCAACCGCTACCGAACCCTGATAAACACCCGCCAGAGGTTTTACGTCACTATATATTATGGTGTTCGACGATACCCAGTCAGTGAAGCCGAGCCACGTCCGGTCAACCTCATCCCAGACCCCGAGAGCGAACTCTATCTCCCGGCTGTCGGAGGCCCAGATATCGACAATTCCCTTGAGCGTCAGATTGTCGGTAGAGGCGATAGTCGTGCGCACCCGGCGATCGCCGTCAAGGCTGCAACGCAGCGACCGTCGGCTGAGGCCCTCGTTCCCGGCCGACACACAGATGACTGCCTCTTCGGCCTGCATGGCCATGTACTGGTTGAAAAGCGATGTCCCGTCATGCGGCCCGATATAGCTGCCGAGCGACATGTTGACGACGGCCGGCTTTCCGCTTTCGGCGGCGTATGCGATTATATCGTCGACTCCGGCAAGAATGCCTACATCGTTGAGATCGCTTGTCGTCGCGACGAGCTCTGCTCCGTAAGCCGCTCCATAATAAGACGAACATGCGGTCTTGCGGCCTGCGAGAATGCCGCCCACATGGGTTGCGTGGTAATGGGCCGCTGCATCGGCATACAGCCCGAGCGCCGGATCAACTTCGGTTCTGGTGGCGGCCGACGTGTCATAGCTGACATATTTCGCAACGGCATCTTTAAACGCCGGATGATTGCTGTCGAATCCCTGATCGGCGAAACCGACCACCACACCTGTGCCGTCGTAGCCCTGCATTAGAGGCCCGGCCCCGCGATGAACAAGGTTAACGCCGGACGTCGAGAGCGCCACGTCGAGAAGTGTCGTGGCCTGCGCGGCGAGTGAAGCTGTGAGCAGACCGTCCCCCTCGTCGATGAGGTCGAGATTCGCTACAGGGACACAGCAGATCACAATGTCGCCGCGGCGCCCGAAAATTCTGGCCTGCGTTTCGGCAAGGGTGGCGAGGCCGCGCTCTTCGTCGTCGAGCCTGACAAGCACTCCGGCATATACATCCGGGTCGGAAGCCGCGCGCGACTCTGCGTTAAAAAGAAGGCGGGCTGCCGAGGTCGCGTCAAAGACGCCTGCGGCAGCCGGCAATATTGTAAATAAAATTATATATATGAACAGCCTGATACGAGCCATCCGTGGTTACAGCGAAAGAGCTATGTTGTTCTCCCTGGCCATGCGACGGATATTAAGTAGAGCATAGCGCATGCGGCCCAGAGCGGTGTTTATGCTGACGCCTGTTTCCTCGGCTATCTCCTTGAACGACATATCGCGATAATAACGCATCAGGACAACGCGCCGCTGAGTTTCGGGAAGAGCATGGATGAGCTTTCGGAGATCGGCATTGACCTGACGCCCTATCATGAGATCTTCTATCGACGCATCGCAGAGAGTCGGATCGTTCAGCACGTTGTCTTCGGCGTCGTCGGCGCTCACGAGCGCCGCATTCTTAACCTGACGGAAATAATCAATGACAACATTGTGGGCTATGCGCGTTATCCACGCGCGGAACTTGCCGTTTTCGGTGTAGCGTCCCTGTCGGATTGTCGTGACAGCCTTGATAAAGGTATCCTGAAAGACGTCATTGGCAACGTCTTCGTCTTTGACAAACGACATGATATAGGTAAAGGCTCTGTTCTGATGACGCGTCAGTAAAACGTCAAAAGCCTTATTGTTGCCATTGGCATAAGCTACCACCAGCTGTTCATCGGTGAGCTTAGTCATATTCTGCATTACTTTCCTTGTTTTTAGATGGTTAGAGTAATGTCAATCAATAGGCAGAGTTCGGTTTGGTTAGGTTAAAGTAAATAGTTCGCGTTGATTGTCCAACGTTATTAATACAAAGTTAGACATTTCAATTGAAACCGTCAAAGGCCCGGAGCTTCAATTAACACTATTTAACCCTCGCGATGCAATAAATACAATCTGCCCGAAAGTGAGATTTTTTCATTCTTCCGGCATAATAAAAGGCCATAACAAGCGTTTTATCAATGATAACTCTCCAAAGACACCTGCCCATGAAGAAAATCTCTACTCAACTTTTAACTATCTCCACAGAATCAAAAATGGCCCCTCAAACAGCCTCCCGGCAGTCTGACAGCGCCGCACATCCCGGGCCTCGGAAGTCGACACTCGACTTTATCCGTCAATTCGCCCACAGCTATTCGGCCGAACCGCGCCTGTCGGTGCCCGGTCTGAGCGGACTGCTGCTCAACTGATGCCGTAGACAAAAGAATCAACGCCCTCCACAGTCGCCTTCCTTGACTTCGGATGGCGTTTTTTCTTCAACCGCTGAGGAAATTTCAGTATCTTTGCAGCCTGAAATCCAACAAGGCACCTATAATAATATAATGAATATAGCTATCGTCGGAACCGGATATGTCGGTCTCGTATCCGGAACTTGCTTTGCCGAGATGGGAATCTCAACCACGTGCGTCGATATCGATGCCGATAAGATCGAGGCGCTTCGTCGCGGCGAAATACCCATCTACGAACCGGGTCTTGCCGAACTGGTCAGACGCAACAGCGCCGAGGGGCGCCTTAAATTCACATCGTCGCTGGCCGACGTCATCGACGATGTCGACGTTGTTTTCTGCGCTGTCGGCACCCCCTCCGACGAAGACGGATCTGCCGACCTGAGATACGTGCTCGACGTGGCCGCCGAATTCGGACGACTGATAAACCGCTACACCCTCTTTGTCACCAAATCGACCGTTCCCGTAGGTTCGTCACTGCGTGTGCGCGAAACTATCGAGAAAGAGCTTGAGAGCCGGGGCATCAATATTCCCTTCGAAGTCGCTTCGAATCCTGAATTTCTCAAAGAAGGCGCGGCGATAAAAGACTTCATGTCGCCCGACCGCGTCGTTGTCGGAGTCGAGGGCGAACGTGGCCGAAAACTCATGGAGCGCATCTACCGTCCGTTCATGATCAACAGCTATCGTGTTATTTTCATGGACATAGCGTCGGCCGAAATGACCAAATATGCCGCCAACTCGATGCTTGCCACCAGAATTTCGTTCATGAACGACATCGCCAATCTCTGCGAGCTTGTCGGTGCCGACGTTGCCATGGTGCGTAAAGGAATCGGAACCGACGCCCGCATCGGAACAAAATTTCTCTACCCCGGCTGCGGCTATGGCGGCTCATGCTTTCCGAAAGATGTCAAAGCGCTGATAAAGACAGCCCGCGACGCCGGATATTCCATGAACGTCATCGAGGCCGTCGAGAACGTCAACAACCGCCAGAAAGCGATTGTCTTTGAAAAAATCAGACGCGGACTCGGCGGCTCGGTCAAAGGAAAGCGGATTGCGATATGGGGACTTTCGTTCAAGCCCGAGACCGACGACATGCGCGAGGCCCCGGCTCTGGTCGTAATCGACCGTCTGTTGTCAGAGGGCGCCTCTGTCAGAGTCTACGACCCGGTCGCCACCGATGAAGCTCGTCGGCGCCTCGGAGATACGGTCGAATATGCATCAGATCTATACGACGCCGTTGTCGATGCCGACGCCGTAGCGCTGATGACCGAATGGAAACAGCTCAGGATGCCCTCGTGGCGGGTCGTCGCGAAAGCCATGAAAGGAAACCTCGTCGTCGACGGCCGAAACATCTACGACCCCGACGAACTTCGTGAAAACGGATTCGAATATCACTGTATCGGACGATAAAATAATGGAAAACAAGCGAATAATGCTCTCGCGGCCCCATCCGTCGGGCACAGAGATGAAATATATCGAAGAGGCCCTTAAAGATGACTGGATCGTGCCGCTCGGGCCCGATGTCGACCGCTTCGAAAAACTGCTGGCCGACTATCTCGGCGCCAATGATGTCGTCGCTCTCAGCGCCGGCACCGCCGCCCTCCATCTGGCCCTGATAATGGCCGGCGTAAAGCCCGGCGACACGGTTATCTGTCAGGATCTGACTTTCGCCGCAAGCGCCAACCCGGTTGTTTATGTCGGGGCGAAACCGTGGTTTGTCGACTCGGAAAGCTCGACATGGAACATGTCGCCCGAGCTGCTCCGCCGCGCTATTGCGGAATGTCCCGTGAAACCCGCGGCCATAATGGCAGTCCATCTCTACGGTATGCCGGCACGCATCGATGAAATCCGAATGATTGCCGACGAGCTTGAGATTCCGCTGATCGAAGACGCCGCCGAAGCTCTCGGCTCGGAGCTCAACGGCCGGATGTGCGGCACTTTCGGACTATACGGCGGTCTCAGCTTCAACGGCAACAAAGTCATCACAACATCGGGCGGAGGCGCGCTGATATGCCCCGACAGAGAGAGCGCCGACAGAGTTAAGTTCCTCGCCACTCAGGCCCGCGAGGCGCGTCCCTACTATTACCACGAGGTCATAGGCTACAACTACCGGCTGAGCAACATTTCGGCCTGCATAGGCTGCGCACAGATGGAAGTCGTACGCGAACACGTCGGACGGCGCCGCGAAATCCATACCCTTTACCGCGATCTGCTCGCCGATCTCCCCGCCGTGAAAGTCCACGACAATCCGTCGGCCCATTATAACTCTAACTTCTGGCTGTCCACAATAATTATTGACCCCGAATCGGGCGTCACCCCGGAGCAGGCGCGCCAGCATCTCGCCGCTGCCAACATCGAGTCGCGCCGAATCTGGCGCCCCATGACAATGCAGCCCGTCTATGCCGACGCCCCGTCGACCCTCGACGGCACAGGGCGCCGCATCTTCGACACCGGACTCTGCCTTCCCAGCGGTTCGTCGCTGACCGACGACGAAATCCGTCGCGTAGTATCTGTTCTCAGAGAGCTGTTTTGAGATTCTTTATCGTATTCGACCTCGATGACACCCTCTTTCCCGAGGCCGACTTTGTCATCGCCGCCCTTTCCGAGCTCGAACGCAACTTCAATATTGCGCCCGGAACTCTGACCTCGGCAGGCGACTTCCCTGCCGCTTTCGACCTCGCGGCGAAACTGACCGGGCGTCCTGTCGGCGAGATGGTTGATTTCTACCGCAACTGCCGCCCTGCGATAGAATTGCCTGAGGCCACAGCTAAAACCCTCGCCGAACTGCGCGATATGGGATGCGGCATAGGACTCCTGACCGAAGGACGTCCGACGACCCAGAACAACAAGATCGACCGCCTCGGCCTGCGGCGCTATCTGACCCGCGAGCCCCTGATCGCATCGCCACGGAGCGCAGGAGGCTCCGGAAAACAGTTTGCCGTATATACCGGCGGAATCGATGCCGATCTGTTCGTCTCGGTAGGCGACAATCCAGCCAAAGACTTCGCTGAGCCGCGGTCGCTCGGCTGGCTGACCGTCATGCTGCGCGACAAAGGCCGCAACATACACCCCCAGCCCGCGTCGGCCGACGTCAATATTGTCATCGACAGCCTTGCAGAGCTGCCCGATGTGTTAAAAAACGTTTAAGCCTGTCACTATTTTGTCCCTGCTGCGACAAATAGCATAGAAACATGACAGCAATGGCCTTTTCCACCGACAATAGCCAGCGCGAGGCCCAGTTTAACAGCCTCGTGTCTGAAAACCGGCAGTTGATCTGCAAGGTCTGCTATATGTATGCCACCGATGTCGACTATTTCAACGACCTCTATCAGGAAACTCTCGCCAATATCTGGAGCGCCATGGACAGCTTCCGAGGCGAAGCGCGCATCTCGACATGGCTTTACCGCATAGCCATCAACAGCTGCGTCACCTTCTTCAGGCGCCACCACCGCCACGACAGCCTGAACACCCCGATAGAATCGCTTGTCGACATCCCCGGCGACGACGGACGGCGCACCGAAAACCTGCGCGAGATGTATCGCCTTATATCGCAGCTCGACCCGATGGAAAAAGCTCTCATTATGATGTGGCTCGACGAGAATTCCTACGACGAAATCTCCGAAGTGACAGGTCTGGCCAGAAACACCGTGGCCACACGCCTGCGCCGCATTAAACAGAAACTTATCGACCGTTCTCAACAATAACAGCTATGGATGTCGAAAGCTTGAAATCAGCCTGGAAAGATCAGAAGATAAACGCTCCCGAACCAAAAAGGCCCGGGAAACGGATCCGCGCGCTCCACGAGCGGCTGCGCCTGCGCCTTTACGTGCTTCTCACCCTGAACATCGGCGTCATACCGCTTATAGGATATTCAATGATGTATCTCGAGGTACCCCTTTGGCTGACAATCCTCTTTATCGTGATTCTACTTTTCGAATCAGCCATGAAACTCTTGGAATTAGTCAGGCTTAACCAGAGTCACCTCCCCACAATGACAACCGCCGACGCCCTGCGGTTCACGATAGCCATGCGCCACCGCGCAATGATAAACACCGCCATCGGATTTGGCCTGACGATTCCCGCCCTTATCTTGTTTCTGGTCATAATTTCCGACCATTCCGACGGCTCGGCGCTCGTCTGTGGAGGCATAACCGGTGCGGTCATCGGCATCATTGTCGGCTACCGAATAATCGCCAACCATCTGAAGCTTCTCGACAAACTGCGCCGCTCCCTCGAAGACTGACACAATGAGCGGAGCAACAGCCTGCGCTTAACACCCGCACCTGACAATGGTAAATAAATTTGCCATTGCTGTCACCTTTCACTACCTTTGTGAAAAATTTTTGTTATGGCTCAGAAACCGTCTATTCCTAAGGGAACCCGCGACTTCGGCCCCGCCGAAATGGCCCGCCGAAACTATATTTTCGACACAATCCGCAGTGTGTTCGCTCTTTATGGCTACCGCCAGATCGAGACTCCGGCAATGGAGAACCTGTCTACGCTGATGGGAAAATATGGCGAAGAGGGCGACAAGCTTCTCTTCAAGATTCTGAACTCGGGCAACTTCATGCGCGGCATCGACCCGGCGCTTCTCGACGGCAGCGATGAGAACGCCGCCCGGCTCGCCTCGCGTCTCTGCGAAAAAGGACTGCGCTACGACCTGACTGTGCCGTTCGCACGTTTCGTGACCATGCACCGCAACGATCTCCAGTTCCCGTTCAAGAGATACCAGATTCAACCCGTATGGCGCGCCGACCGTCCTCAGAAAGGTCGCTACCGCGAGTTCTACCAGTGCGACGCCGACGTCGTCGGCTCTGACTCGCTTCTCAACGAGGTCGAACTGCTTCAGATGATCGACGAGGTATTCGCGCGCCTCGGGGTTGCCATAACAATAAAGCTCAATAACCGCAAGGTGCTGGCCGGTATCGCCGAGATGATCGGGCGCCCCGACAAACTCATCGATATCACAGTCGCCATTGACAAGCTCGACAAGATAGGGCTCGACAACGTCAAGGCTGAGCTCATAGAGCGCTCTCTTACCCCCGCGGAGGTTGAGCGCCTCATGCCGGTTCTGAGCATCTCCGGCTCGACCGCCGATAAACTCGACGCCCTCGCGAAAGCTCTCGCCGGAGTTGAAACCGGCCTCAAGGGAATCGAGGAACTGCACACCGTCACTACCCTCGCCTCTTCGCTCCGCTGCGACCTCGAGCTCGATTTCTCGCTGGCACGCGGACTGAATTACTATACCGGCACCATTGTCGAAGTCAAGGCCCGCGACGTCGAGATAGGCTCTATCTCGGGCGGCGGCCGCTACGACAATCTGACCGGCGTATTCGGTATGCCGGGCGTGTCGGGGGTCGGAGTCAGCTTCGGCGCCGACCGTATCTACGATGTCCTCAACGCTCTCAATCTCTATCCCGCTGACCTTCTCAGCTCAACCCGCGTTTTATTCGTCAACTTCGGCGACGAACTCGCTCCGGCTGTCATCGGCGCCCTGTCGAAAGTGCGCGCCGCGGGAATCCCGGCAGAGATCTATCCCGACGCCGCCAAGATGAAGAAACAGATGAAATATGCCGACGATCTCAGAATTCCTTTTGTGGCCATTATCGGCGAAAGCGAGGCCGCCGAAGGAAAACTGACGCTCAAAGACATGAACAGCGGCGAACAGAAGATTGTAACCGTCGACGAGGCTATCGAAATCCTGAAATGACCGAATTTTCAAAGATGCAGCGGCTCAAGCGCCGCTTCTTCGCCATGCGCAACGGCATCACAGCCGACGCACTGCGCCGGGCAGGCCAGCCATTCCGCGTAATCTTCGGCCTCAACATGCCTCAGTTGCGCGAGATTGCCGGAGAATTCGGCCCCGACGAAGAGCTGGCGCGCGAACTGTGGGCCAACCGGTCGACGCGCGAGAGTATGCTTCTGGCGCCCATGCTGATCAAGCCTGACGGCTTCTCCGAAGGCATAGTGTGGCTCTCGGAATCTCCCACCCCCGAAGTGACCGACATTCTCTGCCACAGCCTGCTCCGCCATCTTCCCGACGCCGAAAAGATCGCCTGCGAAGCCGCCGCTTCCACAGATGCCATGACACGCTACGGAGCTGTCCGCCTCGCCTACAACCTTCTCAACAGCGGAAACAAAGCGGCTGCCATATCCATCGCCGAAGGACTCGCCGCCGATCCCGACAAGCGCGTCAGCACCACTGCCGCGCGCCTCATCGACGACGCCTCATACCTATGATAGGCAAGCTGAACCTTGCCCACATAACCATCAGGGAAGAAGCCCATGCACCGATTCACCCGCCGATGCAAAAACCATGACTACCGCAGCCGCCGCATCTACCTGATAACGCTGCTGAAATCGGCCGGCGCTCCATGTTTCTCATCAATTACCGCCGACCCGGGCGCGCCAAAGATAACGCCAAGCGTTGAACTGACTCCGACAGGGCGAACGATATACGACTGCCTCGACCGGCTCTGCGCCGACAACAGGCATCTGAGCATACTTCGCCGCATAGCGATGCCCGATCATCTTCATTTCGAGCTATTTGTCAAAGAGCGAACCGAACAACATTTAGGCTCCATAATAGCCGCCTTTAAAGCTTCGTGCACTGCAAAGGCAAACAGAGCACTCTTCGAACCGGGCTTCAACGACAAGATTGCATTCCGGAAAGGCGCCAAAGACGCTTTTTACAATTATATTGCCGACAATCCGCGCCGCTACCTTGTCAGGAAGCTATTCCCCGAGTATTTCTTCCACAGGCTCCTAATAAAGGTAAATGACAGATTATGTGGCCTCTACGGCAATATTTTCCTACTTGACAACCCGATAAAATCGGCCATCAGGATAAGCCGCATACCCGAACGGACTCCAGACTATGAATCAAAGAAAGCGGAATGGGAAGAGGTCATACGGGCAGGCGGAGTGATTGTATCGCCATTCATCAACCCTCATGAGAAGAAATACCGCGACGAGGCAATAGAAAACGGCAACGGGATAATTCTCGTCACCGACTATCTGTTTTCCGACCGAAAAAAGCCATACAAGGAGCTATTCGAACAATGTGCGTCCGGGCGTCTGCTCATCGTCACCACTGAGCAATACCCCGAGCCCCCGCGCAAAGTCGACTACCTCCATGCTCAGGAGCTCAACGCCATCGCTGCCACGCTCGCCCAGCTTCCCCCAAGCGCAGGCCGCCTTATTCCCCGCCGATAACAACCCGCGAAACGAAACGGAAGCATGGTCATGTGAGCGAGCTTCAGCTCGTGAGTTCACGCCCGTGGTCGCAGGGCAATCGCCTGATGCGCATTTTTCACACGAAGGTCAGTCGGGGGTGTTGAGCATTATGTTGAAAGAGGGGCTGCCGCCGGTGGCAACGGGCATGAGTGTCAGCATATCGCCTTTCATTGTCAGCGGGGCGTTCTGAAACATTGTTTTGGTGGCCTCGGTAATTGTCATGAAGAGAATGGCGACGTCGCCTCCGGCTCCGTCCATCGACACGGCCAGGAAGTCATAACGTCCTTCGGCATTGGGCGTTGCATAGAGGAATGCGGCAACCAGATTATTATTGGCGCCGTTGATCATATATTCGAGCGGAACCTTGTCGAGAACGGCATAGACCGCGTCGCCCGTAGCTTTTATCCGGGCGGCATCGAGATTGTCGGCGACAGCTATCTCGAGGTTACCGACACTGTCGGCAGACAGACCGACAGAGCCGGAGGCCAACTGATCGACCACTGACACGTTTGAAACTTGGGAAAGAGCGGCAAATGCCTCTTTCAGGGTCAGAGCGCGGCCGCATACCGAGGCAACCGCGAGAATCGCAAGGGCTATCACATACTTTTTCATGTAATGAAAACGATTGCTGACACCCGTTGGTTCAGATGCGATACAATAAGCGAGGCCCGGCGTAACTCTGCCGGGCCTCTCTTATGTCCGTAACGGATGGAGCTTATCTGATGCTCTTCGCGACCGTACCGTCGCTGCGGCGCTCGATTACCACTCCACGATAGTTTTCGTCGACACACTGTCCGGCAACACTATAGCGGGCTACGACAGTAGGGTGTTCAACTGTTGTGTCAAGGCTCAGGGGAGTTGCCGTAAGCTCGATATCGTCGATATAGCAAGGTTCAGAACCTGCGACATACCTGAATGTTACCTGAGCATAGTCGATTCCAGTCTGATCGCTGAGGTCAAAAGATGCGAACTTCCAGTCGCCGGCAGGTTCGAGACCGTTAAGTTTCACAACCTCGAAATCTTTCATCAGACCGGCACTTAACGCTCCGTCAGCAGGCAATTTATACCAGAAGCTCAACACGAGTTTCGGTTCATCCTTTATCCAGATCTTGCTGGAGAAAAGCGAGATCTCACAACCTTTCTCATGACCGGAAATCGACATGGCACCGCCATCGTTGTTGCGATCATCTTCTACAAGCGCCGAGACATCCTTGCTGTCAGTAGCCGACTGGAACCAGCGCGACGACATTTTCTTATCGGCGAATGTCTCGTTATAAGGCAGCCTGAGTGATTCGCCGACAATCAAAGTATTGGAAAACGCGCGCGAACCTGTTCCCGTTCGCGTCTCGGCCTGAAGACAATAGATAATCTGTCGCTGTTTTCCCTCTTCCGCGCGGTCTTCAATTGTATAGCTGTTATCTTCAGCCTTGATTCCTTTCGAAATTTCGGAGAGAGTGAATCCGTCGGCGCTGTCCCACAGATTATAGGTGAGTTTATCATGGTTGATATAATGGCTGTTCCAGCCGAGCTCATCCATCTCCCATGTCAGGACAACATCCCCGTCAACTATCTTCTGACTGAAATTCTGGGGCGCACCCGGAATATCCTCGCCCACGAACAGGCCCAGAAGAGCGGGACTTCCGGCGCCAACCTCGTTGTAGGCAATGACGCTGTAATGATTGTCGCCGTTCGCCGGACTCTCGTCGACATAGGTCAGCTTATCGCCGGGAGCAGGCGCATCGAAGGTTTTGATGAGCCTCGTGTCTTCGCGATAAATCTCGATCTTTGTCAGGGCCGACAGCTCAGAACCATCGGCTGCAAGTGTCGGTGCCGTGAACGAAATCGTAGCCTTGAGCTCTCCAAGCGGATCCGGAACTATTGTCAGGTCTTCCACCTCGGCCGGAGCCGATTCTGCAGCGGCTTCCTTAATGCTGATGTCATCGATATCGAGTGTCCATGCATCTTCCATTGGCGACGTGCAGTGGATTCCGAAATAATAGACACCGTCGGCGGGAACTATCACCTTGACGCTATAGTCGGCAGAATTGTCCTGGGCGATGGTCGTTTTCTCAACAACAGAGATTGTCATTGCATCGGCCTCGGGAGCATTGCCGAGCCAGGCGCTGAATTCTTCAGGCGACGCAACATCAAAAGTATTGGCGCGGAACGAGATCTGATATTTTTTCCCTGCCACCATATTGAATCCGGGAGTAATCAGCCAGTCGTCAGCGTCATAATCGGCAAACAGACAGCAATATTCGGCTTTACCTTCAACATATTCCCAGCCTGCGAAATCTTCATTGGCATCGATAACAGTAAAGTTGTCGAACGACGACTCATCATCGAAATTCTCTGTCCACGGCAAAGTCACCGTTGCGCCGGAAACTCTTGAAACCACACGATGAGGAGCTGCTTTGTATTTCTTTGCAAAAGCTTCCTTGTTCAGATCTGACTTAGAGACCAGCCGGGTTACTTCATTAAAGACCGAAGCATAGGCCGGAATCGTCACAAAAGCAAAAGAAGCGCCAAAAAGTAAAAATTTATTCATGCAATCGCTATTAAACATTAGGAATGTTCGCAATATAGTTACAAACCGGCACACAAGCACCATTCCTTAACATATTTTAACACCCCCGACAAAATAAATCCTGCCTCGACAGATTGAAGCAGGATATGAGGGGTTTCAGGCTCTGTTCAGGCGCGGTCGGTCTCGCGCGACTTGCTGACACTGCGGCGTCCCAGGTAGTCGCTGAGCCATACGCCGAAAAGTATCAGCGAGCAACCGACGATGCCGACAATTGTGAGTTTCTCACTGAGGATTATAGCTGAGGCGATCAGCGTTATGATGGGCTGGATATAGAGCCAGTTCGATGCTTTGATCGCGCCGATGCGCTTGACGATATGGGCCCATACCACAAAGCCTATCAGCGATGCGAAGACGCTGAGGAAGACGATATTGCCCCACACGGCCGGACGCATCAGTGTCGACAGCGGGGTTGTCGGCGGATCGAAAGCAAAGAAAGGAAGCGCGGTGATGACACCGTAGAAGAATGTCTTGCGCGAGATGAATGCTACGGTATAGTGGGCGTTGAGGTTGCGCAGAACCAGCGAATAGATTGCGAAGCTGATAGCGGCGGCAAGCGACAGGAAGTCGCCTATGGGGTTCATCTTGATGACAAAGCTCGAGTTGAAGATGACGCAGGCCACGCCGAGGAAAGCCACTACCGAGCCTATCATCATGCCCGATGTCGGACGCTCGCTCTTGTAGACTGTTCCGATGAGCATTGCCGTGAAAAGCGGCGAAGTTGTCGTAATGAGCGATACGTTGGTCGTAAGCGTATATTCAAGGGCCACATTTTCAGCTATGAAATAGATCGATCCCGCACAGAGTCCGCAGACCATAAACAGCAGCTCGTCGCGCCATGAATTCCCGAATACTTTCTTATGGCAGAACAGTAGCAGAAGCACATAGGCCAGTGAGAATCGGTAGACGTAGATCTCTACAGGATGGAGGCCGTTGTCGAGCAGAACGCGGGTATTGACAAATGAGATACCCCATGCCAGAACGGCCAGAAGGGCACCGAGGTGAGCCAACAGGAGGCTTCGGTCCTTGATTGTAGGGACGTGAAGATTGTGCAGTGTCATGGTATGTCAGTAGGTTTTTCTATCCGCCACAAAAATAGTTAAAAGTTTTTGAATAACGAGTCAAAAAACTCTTCTTCGTTGTTGTTATTGTAAAGTTTTTGCACAAACGTGGGCATAAGCCTCGGAAGCTCAATTAAATTAAATTTTCTTAGTATCTTTGCAACAAATAATAACCCTACAAAAACGACAACGATGAAACGCATCCAGACATTCGGAATCTCGGCGCTTGCCGCCGCATTCCTCCTGACTTCGAGTTGCGGAATGAACAACACCGGCAAAGGCGCCCTTATCGGCGGCGGAGGCGGAGCCGGCGTCGGAGCCGGCATCGGCGCCCTTATCGGCGGCGGCAAAGGAGCCGGCATTGGCGCTGCAATAGGCGCGGCTGTAGGCGCGGGAGCCGGCGCGCTTATCGGGCGCAAAATGGACAAACAGGCTCAGGAGCTGAAAGAGCAGCTCGGCAATTCGGCCCAGGTTCAGGAGGTCACCGACGTCAACGGCTTCAAGGCTATCAAAGTGACCTTCGCAAGCGCCATCCTCTTCCCCTTCAACGGCACGACTCTCAACCAGACCTCAAAACAGGAGCTCTCGGAGTTCGCCTCTTCGCTGATAAACAATCCCGACACCGACGTTACTATCGAAGGCTATACCGACAATGTCGGCTCGCTCGAGGCCAACACGAAAGTCGCCAACGGACGCGCCGATGCGGTCAAGAACTATCTGATGAACAGCGGAGTCGCCTCGTCGCGATTGACGGCCAAAGGCCTGCCCATGCAGGACTATGTAGCCAGCAACGACACCGACGCCGGACGTGCCCAGAACCGGCGTGTGGAAATCTACATCACTGCCAACGAGCAGATGGTCAAGCAGGCCGAAGCTCAGGCCCAGCAGAACAGCTGACAATCTGAAACCAGTATCTTCTAAGCCCCCGACGCGGCGAAAACCACGCCGGGGGCGCTATTTCAATCAAAATCATGACTCAATTTCTTGCATCACACAATCTTCTCGGACTCGCCATAGGCATAATAACATTTCTCATAATAGGACTCTTCCACCCTCTGGTCATCAAGGGAGAATATTATTTCGGAAGAAAAATCAGATGGGCTTTTCTTATCGCGGGAGTCATCGCCACTGTGGCAACGATATGTGTCAGCGACGTTTTCGGAGCTACGGTTCTGGGTGTGATCGCCTGCTCATGCTTCTGGTCGATAAAAGAGGTCGACGAACAGGTCGGGCGCGTTGCGAAAGGATGGTTTCCCGCCAATCCGAAACGACAGGGAAAATAATCAATACCAGGTAACGCCGTTGGAGATCGACGAGCGCTTGTCGTATTTCAGATCGCTTAGCAGCGACGACTTGACGGCGATATTGAACGAATAGCTTTTATAGGGGCCTACGGGCACGAAGCTCGCGCTCATTATAAAACAGTGAAGATCGCGCGAGATGTTGCAGTTCATATAGGCAAGCTTGTGGGTGTCGAAATTATACGACGCCGAGAAACTGAAATTCCAGTTCGACGTGGGACGGATGCTTCCCGACAGCGACAGGTTCTGCGTTATTTTGCCTTTATACTCCAGTTTATCGTAGTCGAAGGCTCCGTAGCCGTAGTTGACGCTGTAGTTCAGCGTCAGGCTCCACGGCACCTCCCATTTCATGTAGCCGTCGCGCCGGAACGCCATCTGACCGCTGCCGTCGTCACTGTCGCTGTTGTTCGGCGTCGCGGTATCGAAATCCGACGTGTCTTCGGCGAACTGCTCTGCGGCATCGGTCTTCTTGTCGTTGTTCTTCTTTCGCTTGAACGTGTCGTTGTTGAATGTATAGCTGAACGACGTGCCTGTGCTCGACAGACGCCCCCACCCTTTACCTGCTTTCCAGCGCGGGATATTGACGCGCACGGGATTGCCGGCCGAATTGAGCTGATAGGTGTAGACGTCCCATGTCGCCGCCAGATTGAGATTGAAGTTCTTCGCCAGGCGGAGCATTATCGACGTGTTGATATTGCTCCAGTTCAGCGAGTCGGCAGCAAAATTGTAGCTCTGGCCGATTGTGAAATTCTCGATAAGTGAAATTCGTTTCTCGCCCGTCGAGTCGTTGTCGCTCTTGACCTTCATCTCGAGATTGTTGGCCAGAGAAACGCTGAGGGTTCCCGACTTTCCCTGCGAGGGGGTTCCGAAGAGAGCGTTCGGGAAATATGAATAGGTCTGGCGCTGCATAGTGCCGTCGGCCATCGGGCGGTCGTAGTGGCCGTAATAGCCGAAAAACGACGATCCGAAGTCGGGCGCACCGCTGAAAGTTACAGTCGGCGTTATGACATGGCGGATCATCTTCACTTTATCGCCGAAAATCTTCAGCGGCTTATAGAAACCGTAGATCTTGGTGTCGAGCGACAGCGATGCGTTGAAGTCCCATACGTTATAGAAGCTGTAGGTAGTGTCGCACACCTCGGCCGACAGGTTCGGATCCCACTGACGGCGCACTTTCGACGTATACATCCTGTCGTTGAGCGTCACCGCCGGCGTTACGTTGATATAGTTCAGCAGGGCGAACGTGGCCGAGATCGGCACCGTGTGCTTCATTCCGTTGCGCCAGTCCTTGATCAGGCTTTTCTTGAAAAACTGGTTCTGGGTCGCTGTCAGGGAGTTGTTGAAAACGCCCTGATAGCTCAGCTTGATTTTCTCATACCATCGCTCGGCGCCTACGGCATGTTTGCGCTTGAACGGAGCGACCTGACCCAGCGATACGGTTATGTTTGGGAAAGAAACCGACAGAGTCGAGTCCTGACTGCGCTGGGCAATCGACGCGTTGGCCGAGAACGACCATTTGGTTCCGGGCAGGCGGTAGGTCAGGTTTATCGAGCTCGATTTCGTATTTTCGGTGAAAGCGCTCGAATAGTAGCTGTTGAGATCGTTGCGCGAATATCCGCTCGTGGTGTAGTTGACGCTCGCCGAGAAATTCAGGTTGGGATTCGCCTTGGGGTCCTGAGTGTGGTTCCAGAGAACCTGAAAGTTGGTCTGCTTGGAATAATCGGCCATTCCCTTGTCGCCGAGAACCGTCTTGAGATAGCTTATATCGAACGAACCGCTGAACTTATAGCGCCTGACATAGTTCGAACGCGCCTGCAGACCCCACGACCCTTTGGTATAGACCTCTCCCGTAAGAGCGAGATCCATCTGGTCGCTCAGAGCCAGATAATATCCGCCGTCGCTTATATAAAAGCCCCGGCGATAGTCTTCGCCGAATGTCGGGAAGATTATGCCCGACGAATATTTGTCGCTGAAAGGGAAATAGCCGAACGGAACGGCAAGCGGCAACGGAAGTCCGGCCAGAACCATATAGGCGGGGCCGCTGACAACATCCTTGCCCGGGCGCACTTTGGCGCGGGTGAGCTGGAGATAGAAGTGGGGGCATTCATGATCGTCGCAGGTCGTGTAGCGGCCATTTTCGACAAAGAAGGTGTTCTTGTCGATTTTCTTTGTGCGACCGCCTGTGAGATAGCCTTCCCCCTGCTGCGTTATGACATTGGTTATGAAGCCTTTTTCCGTCTTGAAGTTATATCGCATTGTCGACGATTCATAGCTCTCTCCGCCATCGGTGAACACGGGAGAGCCGGCAACCTCTCCAACCGAATCCTGAACGCCGGTGGCATAGACGGTATTGTCGCGCGTGTCCATCTCGATGACGTTGGCTTTGAGGTTTATGTCGCCGTAGGTCACCTCCGACGGGCCGAACATACGCGCCTGATTTGTCCCGACGAGAACCATTGAGTCTGTGGCCGAGAATTCGACCGGATTGTCGAGGTCGACTTTCGAGCGGTTGATGCGCTTCCCCGACGGAGGCTCAGCCTCGATGCGGCGCCGGCTCAGGCGCGTGCGCCGGTGTCGGCGCAGGGCGACGGTGTCAGCGGCCACCGAATCGCCGGCCGTCGAATCGTTAGTCAGAGTGTCGGATAAGGCTTTGCGCGAGAGAATTTCTGTCAGCGCCGAACTGTCGGCTACATCAGAATAGCGCGCGAGCAGCGAATCGGTCTTGGCGATTGTCGCGGCCGGCGCAGGAGCACTGCTGCTTAAAGGACTGTTTCCGAAGACAGAGAAAGCAGTTATAATCAGCGCAATAATGATGATATATTGAGAACTCCTCAATCTGATGAGTTTGTAGGTCGTTAGAAAAACTCTGCAAAGATAAGCAATGACGCCCGCTGTGGCAAATTTTATTTGCGAGTGCCCTCAGGGTCGGCTATATGCCCCAGCAGCGTAGCCTGTGTGGCGTCGTCGATGACAACGTCGGCTGTCGATCCTACGGCCAGTCCGGGCCGGCGGTCGAAAACCACAGTCTTGTTCTGCGACGTCCGCCCGACGAACTGGTCTTTGCTGCGCTTCGAGACTCCTTCTATAAGAACCTCGAAGCTGCGCCCGATATCGCGGCGGTTCGACTCCAGCGACAGCTCTCCCTGCAGGGCTATCATACGGTTCAGGCGTTCGATCTTGACATCTTCAGGAACGTTGTCGGGCATAGTCCGCGAAGCCAGTGTTCCGGGTCGTTCGCTGTATTTGAACATGAAAGCCGAGTCGAAACCGACCTCACGCATGAGCGACAGTGTTTCGAGAAAGTCCTCTTCGCTCTCATCGTGGAATCCGGTGAAAAGATCCGTTGTGACCGAAATCTCGGGAATAGCCCTGCGCAGGGCCTCGACGCGGTCGAGATACCAGCGGCGGGTATATTTGCGGTTCATTGCCTTCAGAACCTTGTCGGAACCGCTCTGAACCGGCAGGTGGACATGGCGGCAGATGTTACGGTGGGCGGCTATCGCAGCGATAATCCTGTCGGTCATATCCTTGGGATGCGACGTAGTGAAACGGACTCTCATATCGGGAGCCGCCTCGGCCACAGCCGACAGCAGGGCGGCGAAGTCCATATCGCCGAATCTGTAGGAGTTGACATTCTGTCCCAGCAGAGTGACCTCCCTGAAGCCACGGCTGCGGAGGTCTTCGACCTCGGCGAGAATGCTTCGCGGCTCGCGCGAACGCTCGCGGCCGCGGGTATAAGGGACAATACAGTAGCTGCAAAAGTTATTGCAACCACGCATTATGCTGACGAAACCGCTGACACGGGTTCCGGTTATGCGGGCCGGAATTATATCGCGATAGGTCTGGGTAGTGCTCAGCTCGACATTGATCGCCTCATGGCCCGCCTCGGCAGCTCCGAACAGAGCGGGCAGATCGAGATAGGCATCGGGGCCCGCCACGAGATTGACCCCATGCTCCGAGATAAGTTCTTCGCGGACGCGCTCAGCCATGCAGCCGATCACACCTATTATAAGATGTCCCCCGCGACGGCGACGCAGTGCATTGAGAGCCTGAAGGCGGCCGAAAATCTTCTGCTCAGCGTTGTCGCGTATCGAGCAAGTGTTTAGCAAAACCGCATCGGCTTCGTCGACGCTGTCGGCCGTTTCATATCCCGCCGTAGCCATTACGGCGGCAACGACTTCGCTGTCAGCGACATTCATCTGACAGCCGTAAGTCTCTATATAGAGCTTCCGGGGCCCGTTTATTTCTTTCATGAGCAATCTTGTGACAAAAAAATCTTGTCGGGAAAATGAATATTGACTATATTTGCCGCAAAATTACAAAAAACGATAGAAATACCATCGACAGACACAAGTGTAACAAAACCTAAAACCAATGAAGTTTCCTGTTATCACACGCCGCGAAGCGGCAAACCTTATTAATAATGGTGACAACGTAGGCTTCTCGGGGTTCACACCTCCGGGCGCGCCTAAAGAAGTGCCCGAAGCTATCGCCGAACGTGCCATCGAAGAGCACGAGGCCGGACGCCCGTTCAAAATCAACCTCTACACGGGCGCATCAACCTCTGACCGCGCCGACGGCGTTCTGGCCCGCGCCAACGCCATCAACCGCCGCGCGCCCTATCAGAACATTCCCGACCTGCGCAAGCGCATCAACGCCCACGACACCCACTACTGCGACCTCCACCTGAGCGAGATGGCCCAGAAAGTCCGCTATGGCTTCTTCGGCGAAATCGACACAGCCATCATCGAGGTCGCCGACATCAAGGACAACGGCGAACTTGTTCTCGGAATGGGAGTCGGCAACATTCCGACCTATGCCAAACTGGCAAAGAAAATCATTATTGAGAAAAACGAGAAACTGCCCGCCGGCCTCAACGGCGTCCACGACATATATATGCCGCTCGATCCTCCCTATCGCCGCGAGATTCCGATTTACAAACCATCGGACCGCATCGGCTCGACAACTCTTCAGGTCGACCCCAAGAAGATCGTCGGCGTTGTCCACAGCGACGACTACGACAATGCCAAGTCGTTCACCGCTCCCGACGAGACTACCGCCCGCATCGGCCACAACGTCTGCGAGTTCCTTGAGAACGAAGTCAAGCAGGGCCGCATTCCGAAGACATTCCTGCCGATTCAGAGCGGCGTAGGTAACGTAGCCAACGCAGTTCTCTTCGGTCTGGCCGACTCCACTATCATTCCGGCCTTCGAAATGTATACCGAAGTTATTCAGGATTCAGTCATCGAGCTGATGAAGCAGGGCAAATGCCGCTTCGGCTCGACCTGCGCCCTGACGCTGAGCAACAAGACCGAAGAAGAATTCTTCAACAACATCGACTTCTTCCGCGACAAAGTCATCATCCGTCCGGCCGAAATCTCCAACTCTCCGGAAATCGCACGCCGTCTGGGCATCATCTCGATGAACACAGCCATCGAGGCCGACATCTTCGGCAACGTCAACTCGACCCACATCACCGGAATCAAGATGATGAACGGCATCGGCGGCTCGGGCGACTTCACCCGCAACGGCTATATATCGATCTTCTCGTGCCCCTCGATAACGAAAGAGGGCAAGATCTCGAACATCGTTCCCATGGTCAGCCATGTCGACCATTCTGAACATTCAGTCGACATCATCATCACCGATCAGGGTGTCGCCGACCTCCGCGGAAAAGACCCCGTAGAGCGCGCCCACGAGATCATCGAACACGCCGCTCACCCGATGTACCGCGACCTGCTGCGCGAATACCTCAAGATCGGACGTCCGGGCCAGACACCCCACCGTCTCGAAGCCGCCCTGGCATTCCACAACGAGTTCAACCGCAGCGGCGACATGCGCAACGTCGACTACGCCCAATATCTCTGAAAATAAATCTGCACGCGAATATTCTCTCCCTATCATACCTTCTAACGCAAACACCGAACAATGATCTACACTTTCAGGCTCGTATCCGATGAAGTCGACAACTTCATGCGTGAAATTAAAATCGACGCCGACGCCAGCTTTCTTATCCTGCGCAACGCAATTCTCGACAGCGTGGGTTACGACAAAAGCCAACTGTCTTCTTTCTTCATCTGTGACAACAACTGGGAAAAGGAGCAGGAAATAACCCTCGAAGACATGAATACCGACGCCGACAAAGACTTCTACCTTATGGACGAAACGCCGTTGACCGATTTCATCGAAGACGAAGGGCAGCGCCTGATTTTCACCTTCGACTACCTGACTGACCGCTCGTTTTTCATTGAGCTCAAGGCCACCGAGCCCGGAAGCCATCTGATGGATCCGGTAGTGTCGCGTTCTGAAGGCAATCCTCCCGCAGAACACACCGACCTGAAATCGTTCGCCGACCTCAGCGAGAAAGCCGACAAAAAAACCGCCGCCCCCATCGACGACATTGACGAGGATTTCTACGGCTCGACAGACTATAACGACGACGAGCTCGACATCACGGCCATCGAAAGCTTCGACCCGACCGAAGACATGTGACCCTCAGGCCGGCAACAACCCCACCAGGGCGGCAACATTCCCCATCAGGGAGCGTTGCCGCCCCGCTTTTATCGCCAGCTGCTGCGCCCCGGAAACGGTTATTGCACAACTCGCCGAAAATTGCTATCTTTGCGGGTTAGAATAACAAACCATTTTTCATCGTCATATATCGCTATGTATCGAACTAACACATGCGGCGAACTGCGTCTGAGCGACGCCGGAAACCGCGTGACCCTCGCCGGTTGGGTCCAGCGCTCCCGAAAGATGGGAGGAATGACCTTCATAGACCTCCGCGACCGCTACGGAATAACACAGGTTGTCTTCAACAACGAGAAAGACGCCGCTCTCCACGACGAAGCCGACCGCCTCGGGCGCGAGTTTGTCGTTCAGGTCACTGGAACTGTAGCCGAACGCTCGTCGAAAAATCCCAAAATTCCCACCGGCGACATCGAGATCATCGCCGACAGCCTCAAGGTTCTGAATGTCAGCGACGTCCCCCCTTTCACCATCGAAGACGACACTGACGGCGGCGATGACCTGCGCATGAAATACCGCTATCTCGACCTGCGCCGCGGCGCCGTCCGCCGCAATCTCGAGCTGCGCCACCGCATGGCCTTCGAGATCAGGCGCTATCTCGACTCGAAAGGCTTCCTCGAGGTCGAGACCCCGGTGCTCATCAAGTCGACCCCCGAGGGCGCACGCGACTTCGTCGTTCCCTCGCGCATGAATCCGGGCCAGTTCTATGCCCTGCCCCAGTCACCCCAGACCTTCAAGCAGCTTCTGATGGTCAGCGGCTTCGACCGTTATTTCCAGATCGTCAAGTGTTTCCGCGACGAAGATCTGCGCGCCGACCGCCAGCCCGAGTTCACCCAGATCGACTGCGAGATGTCGTTCGTCGAGCAGGAAGACGTTCTTCAGATGTTCGAAGGTCTTGTCAAACATATATTCAAGTATGTCAAAGACATCGACTTCACCGACCCGTTCCCGCGCATGACGTGGGCCGACGCCATGCGTCTTTACGGTTCCGACAAGCCCGACACCCGCTTCGGAATGACTTTTGTCGAACTCAAAGACCTCACCGAAGGGAGCGGCTTCGCCGTCATGGACGACGCCCAGTATGTCGGAGCCATCGTGGCCCCGGGATGCGCCGGATATACCCGCAAGCAGCTCGACCAGCTGACCGAATGGGTCAAGCGCCCGCAGATCGGCGCCAAGGGCATGATGTGGGTCAAACGCGAGGCCGACGGCTCGTTCAAGAGCTCTGTCGGAAAGTTCTTCACCGACGAACAGCTTGCCGCATGGGCCGAGCGCGCCGCCATGAATCCCGGCGACCTCATGCTCATTCTCGCCGGCGACACCGCCAAGACCCGCAAGGCTCTCGGCGAGCTGCGCCTTGAGATGGGATCGCGTCTCGGACTGCGCGACCCGCAGAAATTCTCATGCCTCTGGGTCATCGACTTCCCGCTGTTCGAATGGGACGACGAAACGCAGCGCTACTACGCCATGCATCACCCCTTCACCTCGCCCAACCCCGACGACATCGACAAGCTCGACAGCGACACCGGCAGCGTGCGCGCCACAGCCTACGACATGGTTGTCAACGGAACCGAACTCGGCGGCGGCTCAATTCGTATCCACGATTCGAAGCTTCAGGACAAAATGTTCCGCCTGCTCGGCCTCAGCGAAGAAGAGGCGCAATATAAATTCGGCTTCCTGATGAACGCCTTCAAATATGGCGCACCCCCTCACGGAGGACTCGCCTTCGGTTTCGACCGCTGGGTGTCGATTCTCGCCGGACTCGACAGCATACGCGACACCATCGCCTTCCCGAAGAACAATTCGGGCCGCGACATGATGATCGACGCCCCCTCTGAAATAGATCAGAGCCAGCTCGACGAGCTTCACATCGACCTCCGTCCGCTCGACAAAGAATGACTCCGACCCTCAACGACATAGCCGCAGCCATCGAAGAGTTCGCCCCGCTCTCCCTTCAGGAAAAGTGGGACAACTCGGGGTGGCAGGTGCGCCCCTACGGCACCCGGGAATGTAAGGGCGTTCTTACCTGCGTAGATGTCACCGAAGAGATCGTGGCCGAAGCCCGGCAGCGCGGCTGCAATCTCATTGTGGCCCACCATCCGCTCCTGTTCCACGGTCTGAAACATCTCTGCGGATCATCGCGCGTTGAGCGCGCGGCAATGCTCGCACTGCTCGAAGGCGTGGCGATATACTCGTGCCACACCCCGCTCGACAGCTGCCGCGGAGGGCTATCATGGGCCGTCGCCAAGACACTGAACCTCCGCAATGTCGAAGTGCTGGCTCCCGATCCACGCTTCCCCGAAGCCGGATTCGGCATTGTCGGCGACACTGAAGCCCAACTGACGCCCGAAACTCTCGTCGCGGAAGCAAAGAAAGCCTGCAACACCTCGACAGCCCGCTGCTCGCGCCCGTCAGGCGCAATCGGAATAACCCGCGTGGCAATAACCACAGGCGCCGGTGACGACTTCATCGACAACGCCATCGACGCCGGAGCACAGGCCTACATTACCTCCGACATCAAACACCACACGTTTGTCGACCGGGCCGACGACATATTTCTTGTCGATCTCTCCCACTACTCCACCGAACAGTGTGCCAAAAGCTTGCTCTGTGAGGTTATTACGAAAAAATTTCCTAACTTTGCAGCCTGTATGAGCGAAACCGAACAGTCGCCCATCGTTTATATGTAATCAACAACAACAGATATGGCTACCGAAACCCAAAAGCCCGAAACCCTCAGCGTAGAACAGCGTCTTAAATCGCTCTATGAGCTTCAGACAATCCTTTCGCAGATCGACCGCATCAAAACAATCCGCGGCGAGCTTCCCCTCGAAGTGCGCGACCTCGAAGACAATATCGAAGGCCTCCACACCCGAATCGAAAACTACCGCCGCGAGATCGCCGATCTGAAGCAGAAAACCGCTGCCGAGAAAGAGAAGATCAACGAATCGCAGACAAAGATCGCCAAATACCGCGAACAGCTCGACAACGTGCGCAACAACCGCGAATTCGACCTGCTCAGCAAAGAAATCGAGTATCAGACGCTCGAAATCGAGCTCAGCGAGAAACACCTCAACGAGAACGCCCGTCTGATCGACGCCAAGACTACAGAAATCGCCGCCACCGAAGAAACTCTCGCCGACCGCGAGCACGTTCTCGGCGAGAAGAAGACCGAGCTCGACGAGATCGTCAGCGAAACCCGTCAGGACGAAGAACTCCTTCGCACCAAGGCCAAAGAACTCGAGACCAAGATCGACGCGCGCACACTGACAGCTTTCAAACGCATCCGCAAGAACGCCCGCAACGGTCTCGGCATCGTCTATATCCAGCGCAGCGCCTGCGGCGGATGCTTCAACCGCATTCCGCCTCAGAAACAGGCCGAGATAAAGATGCGCAAGAAAGTCATCGTCTGCGAATACTGCGGCCGAATAATGATCGACCCCGAACTCGCCGGCGTTGAAGAGCCCCAGGCCTGAGCCGAAACCCGAAACCGCATACCGCGCCCCGCAGCCATCGCGCCGCGGGGCGCCGCTTTTATCCATCATGATCGGTTCTGATATGTCGGTTTTGTCGATTGGATTTATTAATTTTACAGCTGAAAAGCAACCTTAACCATCTAACGACATGAAACTTATTACCTGGATCTCAGTGCTGGCAATATGCCTTTTCCACGCCTTTGACACACGGGCCGACGAGCTGCTTCTCGGCGACGACAGCGTAAAGAACTATCTGCTCGTGGGGCAGACCTACAGCGGATGCGGCAACGCGGCAGGTCTCGGAACCGACATGACGATAGAATTTAAGCGCAACGGAGTCTGCTACTGCACTTCCGACTGGTATCGCGCCTACGCCGAACCGGTCAAGGTAAAGGGAACATATAAGATCGATGACACTATCGACGGAACCACCGTCAGCGTCAGCTGCAACAACTTCATGAGCCTTGTCCGCGTCAGCAGATAACTGCCGCCGTCTGAGCCCGGGATTTTCCGAATCTGCCAAAAAGGCATGAAAACTTTATTGGCACGACATTTGTTTCAATAGTGAAAGAAAAATAAGTAATTCAGCGATATGAATTTCAACAATTTCACTATTAAATCTCAGGAGGCGATCCAGAAGGCTGTCGAACTGACGCGTTCCGCCGGCCAGCAGGCTGTCGAGCCTGTCCATCTCCTGAAAGGAGTTATGAGCGAGGGAGAGTCACTCATAAATTTCATTTTTGCAAAAGTCGGCGCCAATACAGCCATGGTCAACCATGCCATCGACAGCGAAATCGCATCGCTGCCGAAAGTGAGCGGAGCCGAGCCCTATCTGAGCCGCACGGCCAACGACGTGCTTCAGAAATCGCTCGACATCGCCAAAAAGATGGGCGACCGCTACGTAACGCTCGAAGCCATGCTCATGGCAATCTTCGAGATCAACTCTCCGGCGTCGACAATCCTCAAGGATGCCGGACTGAATGCCCGTGAAATGCAGGCTGCCATCGACGAGATGCGCAAAGGAAAAACAGCCTCTGACCAGAGCGCCGAAGACACCTACGACGCTCTGTCGAAATATGCCATCAACCTCAACGAGCGTGCCCGTCAGGGCAAACTCGACCCCGTTATCGGACGCGACGACGAGATTCGCCGTGTGCTCCAGATTCTGAGCCGCCGCACAAAGAACAATCCGATGCTGATCGGCGAGCCGGGCACAGGTAAGACCGCTATCGCCGAGGGGCTTGCCCAGCGCATTGTGCGCGGCGACGTTCCCGAGAACCTGCGCTCAAAGCAGATTTTCTCGCTCGACATGGGCGCGCTGGTCGCCGGCGCCAAATATAAGGGCGAGTTTGAGGAACGTCTGAAAGCCATCGTCAACGAGGTCACCCAGAGCGACGGTGAAATCATTCTCTTCATCGACGAGATCCACACCCTCGTCGGCGCCGGCAAAGGGGAAGGCGCCATGGACGCGGCCAATATCCTCAAACCGGCTCTGGCCCGCGGCGAACTCCGCTCGATAGGCGCCACCACTCTCGATGAATACCAGAAATATTTCGAAAAAGACAAAGCTCTCGAGCGCCGTTTCCAGAAAGTGATGGTCAACGAGCCCGACGAGGCCAGCGCCATCGCAATTCTGCGCGGACTTAAAGAGCGCTACGAAAACCACCACAAAGTGCGCATCCGCGACGAAGCGATTATCGCCGCCGTTACCCTCTCCGAGCGATATATAACCGACCGCTTTCTCCCCGACAAGGCTATCGACCTCATCGACGAGGCCGCCTCGAAGCTGCGCCTTGAGATGGACAGCGTGCCTCAGGCTCTCGACGAGATAACCCGCCTTATCGCCCAGAAAGAGATCGAGCGCGAGGCCATCAAGCGCGAGGGCGACTCCGTCAAGCTCAATGAGATAGAGCGCGAGCTGGCCGACATGCGCGAGGAAGAGAAGCAGTATACTTCGGAATGGAAAGCCCAGAAGGGGCTTATCGACAAGATTCAGCAGAACAAGATCGACATCGAGCAGCTCAACTTCGAAGCTGAACGCGCCGAACGCGAAGGAGACTACGCCAAGGTCGCCGAAATCCGCTACAGCAGCATCCAGTCGAAAGAGAAGGAGAACGCCGACATTCAGGAGCAGCTCAGGATGATGCAGGGCGACAAGGCCCTCATCAAGGAAGAGGTCGACTCGGAAGACATCGCCGACATCGTATCGCGATGGACAGGCATCCCCGTCAACAAGATGGTTCAGAGCGAAAAAGACAAGCTGCTCCATCTCGAAGACGAGCTCCACAAGCGCGTTATCGGACAGCAGGAAGCCATTGCCGCGATCGCCGACGCCGTCCGCCGCTCGCGTGCGGGCCTCAACGATCCGCGCCGCCCGATAGGCTCTTTCATCTTCCTCGGAACAACCGGTGTCGGCAAGACCGAGCTCGCCAAGGCTCTGGCCGAATACCTCTTCGACGACGAAAACATGATGACCCGTATCGACATGAGCGAATATCAGGAGAAGCACACCGTGTCGCGCCTTGTCGGAGCGCCTCCGGGATATGTCGGATACGACGAGGGTGGTCAGCTGACCGAGGCAGTGCGCCGCAAGCCCTACTCCGTCGTGCTGTTCGACGAAATCGAGAAGGCCCACCCCGACGTGTTCAACATTCTGCTTCAGGTGCTCGACGACGGACGTCTGACCGACAACAAAGGCCGTATGGTCAACTTCAAGAACACGATTATCATCATGACCTCGAACATGGGCAGCAACGTCATCCGCGAAAACTTTGCCAGGATGACGCCCGAAAACCACGACGAGGTTGTCGAGAAGACCAAAGGCGAAGTGCTTGAGATGCTCAAACAGACGATCAGGCCGGAGTTCCTCAACCGTATCGACGAAACTATCATGTTCACTCCGCTAAACGAGCGTGAGATCGAAGAGATCGTCGGGCTGCAGATCAATTCCGTCAAGAAAATGCTCGCTAAAAACGGTGTCACCCTCGAAGTCACTCCGGCAGCCCTGAAACTGCTCGCCAAGGAAGGCTACGATCCCGAGTTCGGCGCACGTCCCGTCAAGCGTGTCATCCACCGCCTTGTCCTCAACCGTCTGTCGAAAGACATCCTGGCCCAGAAAGTCGACAAAGACCACCCGATCATTATCGACGAAGCCAACGACGATCTCATATTCAAGAATTAACAACTCCTGACATGTTTTTGCAGCGGGATGAGCCTCTGACTCATCCCGCTGTCATTTTTTTCCATATCTTTGCGGGCATAATAACAGAACCCGACATGAAATTCGTCCATATCCTGCTTTCCGCGACAATCCTCGCTTCATCCTCCCCGGCGCTCCGGGCCGGAGAGTCAGACGACCTCATTATGAAGAACGAGGCCGCAGCCTTTCTGAGCAATATGCCGGAAAATCTACAGCATATCCAGTCTGAGGCAATAATCAAAGCCATCGGCGGAAATCTTTCTGACCTTGAGGCTGTCAGGAACTCACGGAATACGCCTCCGCCGCTGCCGGAGAATGTCGAAGTCAGGCAGATGACCGACCGTCTGAGAATCTATGAGCCGAAAACAGCCGGCAGAAAGCCATTGCCGGCGCTGATATACCTCCATGGCGGCGGATGGACTTTCGGAAGCCTCAACAGCTGCGCGCGCTTCTGCGGCGCCGTCGCCTCGGGCGGAAATATCAAGGTTATAGCCGTCGACTACAGGCTTGCTCCCGAAAACCCGTTTCCGGCCGGGCTGAACGACTGCATCGAAAGCCTGAAGTTTGTCAGTTCGCGTTGCGATTCACTCGGAATCGACCCGGACCACATCGCTATCGGGGGCGACAGCTCGGGCGGAAACCTCGCCATCGCCACAGCCCTCGCGCCAGAATGCAAGGGATTGCTTAACGCCCTGATTCTGTTCTATCCCGTCACTAAAGCATATACCGACGGCTCTGACTCGTGGAACCGCTTCGGCAAAGGATATGGACTCGACTCCGAAATCATGGAAACCTTCAACCGTGCCTATCTCGCCGGAGAAAGTCCGCGGAATCCCGCTGTCAGTGTGGCCCTTTGCAGCGACAGCGACCTGGAGCGGCTGCCGCCGACACTGCTTGTCGCCGCCGGACACGACATATTGCGGGATCAGGGGATAGAATTCGCAGAACGCCTCGGAAGCAGAGTCCGGCGCATCGAATTCCCTGAGGCCTGCCATCTCTTCATAACCGTTGCCGGACAGGAGAAAGCCTTTGAAAAGGCCGTCGGGCTGACGCGACAGTTCTTAGAGAATTAGAAATTCGAAATCTTATAAAAATTATTAGAATTATAAAAATTATAAAAGTTACGACCGCCGAGAAAGAAGAACGACGTTCTCGACATGGGCCGTATGGGGGAACATATCGACAGGCTGCACGCGCTCTACGCGGTAATGGCTGTCGAGCAGGGCGAGATCGCGCGCCTGAGTGGCCGGATTGCAGCTGACATAGACGAGACGCGCGGGAGCGGCCCTCTTGATGACCTCGACGACATCGGGATGCATTCCCGCACGCGGCGGATCGACAACCATGACCTCAGGACGGCCATGGGCGCCGACAAACTCATCGGTGAGCACATCTTTCATGTCGCCGGCAAAGAACAGCGTCTTGTCGGTCAGCCCGTTGACGGCGGCGTTAACCTTAGCGTCGCTGATAGCTTCGGGCACATATTCGATTCCGACGACCTTTCGGGCCGATCGGGCGAGGAAACAGGCGATCGTTCCTGTTCCGGTGTAAAGGTCATAGACAAGCTCGTCCCCCCTGAGGGCGGCAAAATCGCGCACTACGCTGTAGAGCCGGTAGGCCTGACGCGAGTTGGTCTGATAGAACGATTTCGGGCCTACGCGAAAGCGCAGCTCCTCCATAGCCTCTTCGATGAACGGTTCGCCTGACCACACCTCGATTGTCTGGTCGGCGAAAGTGTCGTTGAGCTTGAGGTTGACGCAACAGAGCAGCGATGTTATCTCGGAAAAGTCGCGGAGCAGCATCTCCATGACGTCGGTTATGGCCTCGCGGTTCTCTTCGCCGAAAACCATCAGCACCATCTTCTGGCCTGTCGAGGCTGTGCGCACCATCATAGTGCGCAGCAGACCGGTGTGGTTTCTCAGGTCGTAGAACGTATAGCCTTTCTCGCGGGCAAGAGCCTTGACGGCGAGACGCACGCGGTTCGAGAAATCTTCCTGAAGATGGCATCTGTTGATGTCGAGCACCTTGTCGAAAGCGCCCGGAATATGGAATCCGGCAGCGTCGCGGTTACCGAAAGTCTCGGCCGAGGCAAGCTGCTCGGGGGTGAGCCACGACTTGTTGCTGAACGTATATTCCATCTTGTTGCGGTATTCCGTAACGGACTCCGAGCCGATAATCGGCGAGACGGGCGGAAGCCCGACTTTGGCTATGCGCTCAAGAGCGTCGACAACCTGCTGCTGCTTGCACCGGAGCTGGAATTCATAAGGGAGGTGCTGCCAACGACAGCCTCCGCATGTTCCGAAATGCTCGCAGAACGGCTCGCGGCGAAGTTCCGAGGGCTGTTCGAGAGCCACAATGTGGCCCTGGGCCCACGAGCCTTTCTTTCGGTCGAGCTTGACGGTGACAATATCTCCGGGGGCGCCGAAAGGGATGAATATGACGGGGTGCCCTTCGACCCGGGCTATGGCGTTGCCTTCGGCGGCGACACCGCTGACGGCGATATGCTCCAGCGTCGGGAGCGGTTTGCGGTTTCGAGCCATTTGACTGACAGACTGAATTGGTTAGCGTCCGAAGAAACGCATGAGGTTATCGCCTTCCTCGGGCACGAACGTGCCGAGATGGCGTTTTTTCTTCTCGTCGAAGATTTCGCTGATGGCAAAGAATATTCCGCTTTCCTCGACGTCGCCGAACTCGTCGTTGATGGCTGTTCCGAACATGCGCATCGTGGGCGACAGCGACATATAGGCATTGACCAGCGGCGGTATGTTGCAGCCGAGATCGCGCACGTGCTTGTTGAGAATCCGGTAGTCCTCGCGGAAGCTGCCGCCGGTGAATATGCGCTCCATGGCGGCGGTATCGGTGTTGGTCTCCAGCGGGCGGAAAGGCCTCACAAGCCTGTCGGGATCGGGGAAATATTTGTTGAGGAAATATAAGATCATGTTGCGCGCTTCAGGCCCGTAGTCGGGATACATCGTGACCTTTCCGAAAAGATATTTGATTTCGGGATCGATGACTGCCAGAGCGCCAAGGCCGTCCCATAGATTGTCGAGAGCGTAGATAGTCTTCGCCTCGGCCTTCGACGACTGATAGCCTACCCTGACGAACGAGCGGCCGAGCTCGAGAGTGTTCGGCAGGAACTCGTCGATGAAGCGCTGCGAAAAGTCAAACATGTGGCTGGTCGCTATGCGCGGCTGCCCGTTGACCATCCTGACGTCGCGTCCGGTGATGAATCTGTAGCCTCCGAGAATGAGGTTGTTTTCGGGATCCCACACAAGGAGCTGGCGGCAGGGGGGATCCATGACATCGAAGTCGTCGATATCACAGGCTTTTCCGGTGCCCCCTCCGGCCGAACGGAATGCTATCTCGCGCAGACGTCCGATCTCGCGCATGACGTTCGGGGCTTCCCGGCCGTCGACGACATATATTTCGTTGCCGCCCTTGTTGGTTGAGCGCAGGCGCCGTTCGGGCGTCAGCTCGGCCTTGAGGGCCTCGACAGGTATTTCATCAATAATCTTCTCGTCCATACAATGTAGGGGCTATCGACTATGTGTTGGGTTATTGAGACTGTAGACTGTATCGCAGACCTTCTGCGCTTCGTCGTCGGCCTGCTGCCCGCCTGAAAAAGAGCTGTAGGCGATGCGCTCTCCGACATGGATGTCGAAGTTGCAGTCGCGGCATCGGAACACTTCTCTGGGCAGAAGCAACATTTCAAAATTGAATTTCAGACCAAGTTTTGTTCTAAACTTTGCAAAGTTATAAAAAAATGTCGAATTATTGCCACTAAAAAAGAGCGGCACTACATCGCGCTTCGACGCAATGCTTTTATTGACAAACATTTTATGCCATTGCAGATCGCGGATAACTCCGCCCGCTCCTTTGCGCGAGACAAGCCCCGCCGGGAAAACTATGACAGGGCGGGCGCTGTCGAAGGCCTCGACAAAGCGCGTGGTCGCTGTCCGCGACTGGGCGCCGAATTTGTTGACGGGCACGAAAACCCCGTCTAACGGCGACAGAACGCTGAGCAGGTCATTGACAACAAAATATGGCTCGCAGCCATGATGGGCGGCTATCATGTCGATGATGGCAATGCCGTCGAGAGCTCCCAGAGGATGATTCGACACGTAAATGACGCGCCTGTCGGCAGGAGCGGGCAGATTTCCGCGCCCGATAACGCGGTAAGAGGCATTGAGGTCGTGGAGTATGCCGCGGCAGAACGCGCTGTCGCGCTTGTCGCCATTGTCGGTCAGCAGTTTGTTGAGGCCGTCCTGACATATCAGGCCCTTGACCCACGCCGTCAGAGCCCGCGGAATAAACCGCGCACGCGGCCCCAGACGCTGTCGCAGGACGGCGTCGACGTCGATCTTCAATGTCCGATCTAAGGCGGCTTCTTTCATAGGTGTGTGACCTCAATGGCTGATTTAAGATGCAAAGGTAGCTGTTTTGACTGAAAAATGCTACTTTTGCAGTCATGAAGTTCAAAGTCGAAGGAGTAACCACGTTTCCCGGCCGCTTTATCGAGAGCGAAGCTCTTCGCACCGACAACGGCGAAGGGCCTCTGGCTCTGATATGTGTGGGCGAGGCGGCAGCTGAGGCGGCCGACCCGGAAAAGGCCGATTGCGTTGTAGCGGTCGGCATGGCCGATCTCGGGGTCGACAGGCTGCGCGAGGCATGCAACCGCGCGGGAAAACCGCTCGCCCTGCTGCGCTGCGCGCCGACGATCGGCACCGGCATGACCGGCCGCTGGCGCGATATGGTCAACGCAATCTATCGCGGCATCTATCTGCGCGTCGACGGCAACAAGGCGCGCGCCTCAATGGTTCACGCCCTCGATGTCGGCCGTGCGGCCGTGATGACGGCCGGCATGAACGGGGCATGGTGGCTCAGCGACGGCCGCGACCATCTCGTCGACGACGCCGTGGCCGCTCTGGCAAAGCGCATCAACGACAAGCGCGTCGTGCGCATGAGCCTGAAAAAGGCCCGTCGCACGGCCCTGCTGCTCGATATTGTCACTCTCGGGGGAGCCCATGCGCGCGAACGCCTCTGCGCCGACACCTCCGACAGCCTTGTCGACGCCCGTCCGCTGCTCGACGCCATAGGGCTCGAGCCACGCGACACCCTGGAATATATATCGACCCACGTCTATTCCGATGAAGATCTCTGACCGCATAGCCCGCGCGGCATCGCTGACAGGGGCATCGCTGAAGACCCTCGTCAAGGTGGCGCTCCAGTCGCGCCCCGTGGCATTAAGCCCTGCCGACGACCCGACGCGGCTTCTGATAATGGGAAACGGCCCGTCGCTGCGCGCCGAAATCGACAGTCATCTTTCAGAGCTGGCCTCGTCGACGACAATGGCGGTGAATTTCGCAGCCAACGCCCCTGAGTTCACCGACCTGAAACCGCGCTATTACCTTTTGGCCGACCCGCATTTCTTCAGCGCCGGCAGCGATGTCAACGTCGATCGCCTGCGCGCCCGGCTCAGAGAGGTGACATGGCCCATGACGCTCTTCACTCCGCGCGGCACCTCCATTCCCGAGCTACCGACGAACGTAACGACAGAACACTTCAACATGGTCGGCGCCTCGGGATTCAGAAAGCTTGTCAGATGGCTCTACGACCGACGTCTTGCCATGGCGCGCCCGAGGAATGTTCTCATTCCGGCCCTTATGATCGGCGTAGGGCTCGGATTCCGCGAAATCTACATTCTCGGGGCCGACCATTCGTGGCTCCGCACCCTCGACGTCACCGACGACAACGTCGTTGTTTCGGTGCAGCCCCATTTCTATAAAGAAGACCCGCGCGAGCAGCAGCGCGTCAGTTCGGTATACCGCGACGTCAGGCTTCATGAGATTCTCGGGAGTTTCGCCATAGCCTTCGCCGCCTACCACGACATAGCGCCCTGGGCCCGCGAACGCGGCACAGCCATATACAATGCCACTCCCGGAAGCTACATCGACGCCTTCGAGCGGCGCCGACCGTTCTGATACAACCTGCCACCTGAACACCATGAAAAAAATCCGTACAGGCCTGCTTGGCCGAATCTTTATCGCCATGATTCTCGGAGTTGCCGCCGGAGCGTGGCTTAACGACGCTGTAATCAGAGTGTTCGTCACTTTCAACTCCCTGTTCTCACAGCTTTTAGGGTTCATAATTCCGCTGCTCATTCTCGGCCTGGTGGCGCCCGCCATCGTCGAGATCGGCAAACGCGCCGGCCGCATGCTGCTCTTCACCGTAGCGCTGGCCTATGTAGCGACAATGCTGGCCGGACTGATGTCATACGGGGTCGGCGCCACAGTCTTTCCCAAAATTATCAGCCCGGGCAATTTCAGCGAAGCGCTGGGATCGGCAACCACACTCGAACCATATTTCACCATAACGATAGCTCCGCTGATGACAGTCACGTCGGCGCTCGTGCTCGCCTTCATCCTCGGCCTCTGCGTGGCCCATATCCCTTCGACAGCGCTGCGCGACGTGCTGAAAGACTTCCGCGAGGTTATCGTCATGCTCATCCGCAACGTCATAGTGCCGCTTCTGCCGCTCTATATCTTCGGAATCTTCTCCGATCTGACACGCAGCGGCCAGGTTGTGGCGATAGTGACTACATTCGTCAAAGTTATCGGCGTCATCTTCGCCATGCACATTGTTCTGCTCGTGGTTCAGTATCTCATCGGAGCCGCCATCGACCGCAAGAGTCCGTTCAAATGCCTGAAACTGATGCTTCCGGCCTACTTCACAGCACTCGGAACAGCTTCGTCGGCAGCGACAATCCCCGTCACACTACGCCAGACCAAGGAAATGGGGGTCGACCCCGCCGTGGCCGATTTCACAATACCGCTCTGCGCCACAATCCACATGTCGGGGAGCGCGCTGAAGCTCGTCGCCTGCGCCCTGGCGCTGATGATTCTTCAGGGCCACACCTACGACCTCGGCATGTTCGCCGGCTTCATCGCCATGCTCGGCATCACGATAATAGCGGCCCCGGGAGTGCCCGGAGGCGCAGTGATGGCGGCTCTGGGGCTGTTCACCTCAATGCTCGGCTTCTCCGAGGCCGACAACGCCCTGATGATAGCGCTCTATATCGCCATGGACAGCTTCGGCACAGCCTGCAACGTAACCGGCGACGGAGCCTTGTCGCTGATCGTAGACCGCGTGTTCGGCCACCGCAACAACTCCTGACCTCCCGATGAAGCATATCATCTGGATCGACTACGCAAAAAGCATAGCGATTTTCCTTGTCGTTCTGCTCCACACACATTGCTCCGAGACCCTCGCACAGGTCATAAACAGCTTTATCATCCCCCTGTTTTTCATGATGTCGGGCTATCTGTTCAGCTATCGGCGCAACCCCGCCTACGGGCCGTTCATCTACAAGCGGTTCCGCCAGCTCGTGGTTCCTTATCTGTGGATAGGCGCGCTGGGCTATCTGGCATGGCTGCTCGTGCTGCGCCATTATGGGAGCGACGCCGGCAGCGACCAGTCGTGGTATGAACCTCTTATAGGAATATTAGGCGGTTTCGCCGACCTGATGACGACCGACATCCCGCTATGGTTCCTGCTGAGCCTGTTTGTCGTAGAGGCCGTGTCTTATCCTCTCAACCGAAAGACCGGCAACCCCCTGCTGACAGGCTCCGCGGCTTTAGCGCTCAGTTTTCTGCTTTACGTGACTGTTCCGCAGCTCCAGAGCCGGCTTCCTTTTCTTCTCGGCCCCGCCATCTCTGGAATATTCTTTTATTCGGTCAGACAATTCCTCAGCCGGCGCCGGTTCGACGGACAGCGGCTGTTCAGCCCGACAGTGGCTCTCGTCGCGCTGCCGGTATTCACGGCCGGCATATATTTCAACCGGCCCGTCGCATACTATGTCTGCGACTACGGCAACTACGGACTGTTTCTGCTGTCGTCGTTCGCGGGTAGCTACCTGGTTTTCTGCCTGTCATATCTGCTCGGGCGGCTCGGCGAGAGCCCGGCGGTGAAATTCATCTCGCGCATGACACTCATCGTCTGCGGACTTCATATCCTGATGTTCTCCCTGATAAAGGGGATTGCCCTCTACTGCTTCCGCATTCAGCCCGAAGTCCTCACCGCCAACATTCCCAACGGCATCCTGTTCGCCCTCGCCTCCTTCATCCTCTCGTTCGGCTGCGCCCGCATAATCAGCCGCCACTTCCGCTTCCTCATCGACAGATAACCCCGGGGCGGTGGCAGGATGCCCCCGGATTTCGGCCCCTGCATGTGGCCGCCAGCCTTTGGCACGCTGCCACAATTTGTCGGAGATGTCGATTATGATATGTCAAGGAGTTCTGCGACATCCACGGCTACTCCTTGGCAGAAATATCGGTTCTGATTTATCAATGGGTTTTGCTCCATGATAAGCCTTTATCTATCGGATTATCTATTTGGGAAAGGCGGCGCGGGCGCCGAGTCAGTGTTTTGTCAGTAGCTGTTCTTGAGAAAAAAAAACAGAATAAAAGCATCTTCTCAGTACAAGAAAGACTATAAACGGTTTCGAAACAACCCGGCTAAAGTCGGAAAGCTGTTCGCTATCCTAGAAAAACTGAAAAACGAACAGCCGATTCCTTATGAGAACCGTCCCCAATGCCATTAACTTAGTGCGTTGAGCCCGAAAGGTCTGGCTGAAAGCGCGCGGCGCTTGTCGCGCGGAAACCGATACATTCTTTGGCGGCTGCCTCCAGCATTATCTGACTGCTGACACTCAGCCAAGTTAATAGCATTAAGAACCGTCCTCACAGGCTTACCGGAAACTATGCCGGTCATTTCGAATGTCATATCGAAGGAGATTTTCTTCTGATATGGTTTGATCCCGACACAGACGAGATCAATCTTGTTCGTCTCGGCTCCCATTCCGAACTGTTCGGATAGACTTCGGCGTTTTCAGCCGGTTGCGCCGATCGAAAGGCTCGTTACCCCACTCTGTCAAATCGACAAAAAATTCGTATCTTTGCCGAGATGAAATTTGAGCTACAGACAACAGCGGCATCGTCGGCGGCCCGCGCCGGGATTATCACGACCGACCACGGCACTATCGCCACGCCGGTCTTCATGCCAGTGGGCACGGTCGGGTCGGTCAAGGCCGTCCACCGCGACGAACTCCGCGACGACATAAAGGCGCAGATCATTCTGGGCAATACCTACCACCTCTATCTGCGGCCCGGAACCGACATTCTCGAGCGTGCCGGCGGCCTCCACCGCTTCAACAGCTGGGACCGCCCTATCCTGACCGACTCGGGCGGCTTTCAGGTTTTCAGCCTGACCGACCGGCGCAAGCTGACCGAAGAGGGGGCGCATTTCCGCAGCCATATCGACGGCTCGAAACATCTGTTCACGCCCGAGGGGACGGTCGACATCCAGCGCAAGATCGGAGCCGACATAATCATGGCTCTCGACGAATGCACGCCCGGCACGGCCGACCGCGCCTATGCCGAGAAATCGCTCGGGCTGACACAGCGCTGGCTCGAACGCGGCTGGAAACATTTCAACGAAACGGAACCGCTCTACGGCTACCGGCAGGCGTTCTTCCCGATTGTTCAGGGATGTGTCTATCCCGACCTGCGCCGCGAGGCGGCGCGCCACGTCGCCTCTCTCGGCGCCGAGGGGAACGCCATCGGAGGGCTGGCCGTCGGCGAGCCTGTCGAGAAGATGTATGAGATGATCGAGGTTGTCAACGACATTCTTCCGGCCGACCGTCCGCGCTACCTCATGGGGGTAGGCACTCCGGCAAACATCCTCGAAGCGATCGACCGGGGCGTCGACATGATGGACTGCGTAATGCCTACGCGCAACGGCCGCAACGGAATGCTGTTCACCGCCCACGGCATAATGAACATGCGCAACAAGAAATGGGCCGACGACTTCTCTCCGCTTCAGGAAGACGGCCCGTCGGTAGTCGACCGCACCTATTCGAAAGCCTACGTGCGCCATCTGTTTATCGCCAACGAGCTGCTGGCCATGCAGATAGCCTCAATCCACAATCTTGCGTTCTATCTCTGGCTGACCGGGGAGGCCCGGCGCCATATTCTCGAAGGAGACTTCAGGAGCTGGAAAACCGAGATGGTCGAACGCGTAACCCGCCGCCTCTGACCGCCGTGTTCAAGATTCTCGACCGCTATATTCTCAAGAAGTTCCTCGGAACCTATATCTTCGCCATAGCGCTGATACTGGCCATCACGGTGATGTTCGACATCAACGAGAAGCTCGACTCGTTCCTCAAGGCTCCGCTCCACGCCACCATCTTCGACTATTTCCTGAACTTCCTGCCCTATTTCGCCAATCAGTTCAGCCCGCTGTTCACCTTCATAGCGGTCATCTTCTTCACCTCGAAACTGGCCGACAACTCCGAGATAATCGCCATGCTCTCGACAGGCATGAGCTTCAGGCGCCTGCTGCGCCCCTACATGGTCGGCGCGGCCGTCATCGCCGCCGCCACCTTCATTCTCAGCGCCTATGTCATTCCGCCGGCCAACGTGAAGCGCATCGCCTACACCAACACCTATGTCAAGAACCGAAAGGTCGAATTCGGCACCAATATCCAGATGCAGGTTCAGCCGGGCGAGATAGCCTATATGGGTCGCTACGACGCCACCCAGAAGATGGGCTACAAGTTCTCGCTCGAGACTTTCGAGAACAAGAAGCTCGTGTCGCGCCTGACAGCCCAGTCGATAAAATGGGACACGCTGTATCAGTGGACTGTGCGCGACTACATGATACGCTCGTTCAAAGGCGCCCGCGAACAGATAAAACGCGGGTCGCGCCTCGACACGGTCATCCCCTTCGAGCCACGCGACTTCCTGATAAGCCGCAACGATCAGGAGACGCTGACAACCCCCCAGCTCCACGCCTTTGTCGAGCGCCAGAAGATGCGCGGCGTCGGCAACGTGAAGCCTTTCGAGATCGAGATCCACCGCCGCTACGCCATGACGGCGGCAGCCTTCATTCTGACGGTCATCGGCATGAGCCTCAGCTCTCGCAAGGTCAAAGGGGGCATGGGAATCAACATCGGCATAGGCCTCGTGTTGAGTTTCAGCTACATACTGTTCATGACGGTTACGTCGACATTCGCCGTTTCGGGACTGACAAGCCCGCTGGTTGCGATGTGGATTCCGAATCTCATCTACTCCATAGTGGCGCTCGTGCTCTACTTCAAGGCGGCGCGCTGATCAGACAAATGTCCTGTCCGGGCGCTACGGCGAGCCTCAATGCAATTAACTTAAAATTCTTCCGAGCAAATTATCCTGTCCGGGCGTAGGGACGTGCCTTTGGCACGTTTCACATGCGACTGGCAATCAGGACGTTGCAATGCTACGTGCCGAAGGCACGTCCCTACACCAGGGCGTTTCTGACGCTGATTTCAAGCCGCGAATTTGTGGGGGAGCGGTGGTTAGTCTGCGATCAGAACTGGAAGTAGATGAAGGGCATGACGTCTTCCGACATGAACTGCACCACGAGCTGAACGGCAACGATGAACACCGCGAGCTTAGCGCCGAAGGGCGCCCTGACAAACCAGTCGCCGGCGGCGTTGATCCAGCGTGTCGGGAGCGAGTGGACGGCGATGATCATCGCAACGAAGATAAGCCACACGTAGCGCACCCTGACGAACGGAGCGAGATAGGCGATGTCGAAATTGCCGAATATGTTCCTGATTATCAGCCACGCATCCTCGAAGCTCGCGGCGCGGAAGAAGATGAAGAGGAAGCTGACATAGGCCATTGTCAGAGTCCAGCTCGCCGCCTTGACGGGCCAGGTATCGGGAATTTTGACCAGCCATGGCCTGAGGGCCTTGTGGACAATGAGGCCGACTCCGTGCATACCGCCCCAGATGACGAACTTCCATGCCGCGCCGTGCCACAGGCCGCCGACGAGCATCGTCAGGAAGTTGTTGACATAGGTGCGCAGCGTTCCGCGGCGGTTTCCGCCGAGCGGAATATAGACATAGTCGCGCAGCCATGTCGACAGCGAGATGTGCCAGCGCCGCCAGAAGTCGGTCAGATTGCGCGATTTATAGGGGAAGTCGAAGTTCCGGGTCAGCCTGAAGCCCATGATGGCCGAAATGCCTATGGCCATGTCGGAATAGCCCGAGAAGTCGCAATAGATCTGGACGACGTAGCCGACGACCCCCATCAGCGACTCCAGACCGCTGTAGCCTGTCGGCGAGGCGAAGATGAGGTCGTTATACTGGGCTATGTAATCGGCCACGACGGCTTTCTTGACAAGGCCGAGTATTATGAGCCACAGGCCGGCGGCCATCTCCTGGCGCGAGGCGTGGTCGCGGTTCTGGATCTGAGGCAGGAAATAGTCGGCGCGCACGATGGGGCCCGCCACGAGTGCCGGAAAATATGACAGGAAGAAAAGATATTCGATCCATGTCTCGGTCGGGCTGACGCGCCCTTTGTAGACGTCGACAATGTAGCTTATCGACTGGAAGGTATAGAACGATATTCCTACGGGCAGAATGATGTCGAGCGGCTGGAAGTTGCCTTCGACCATCTGGTTCCAGTTCCAGAGGAAAAAGTTGGCATATTTGAAGAATCCGAGAATCGACAGCGACATTCCTATCGACAGCCACAGGCAGAGGCGCCGCTTCCAGAGCTTACGGGTGTCGCTCATGATGCGCGACAGACACCAGTCGAGAACCGAGGTTATTATCAGGAGCATGAAGTACCATGCGCTCGACTTGTAGTAGAAATAGAGGCTGAACGCGACCACATAGACGACCATCTGAAGCCGGCGACTGCGCAGCAGGGCGTAGACGGGCAGGAATATCAGAAACAGAACCCAGAAGAGGCCGCTCGAGAAGAGCATCGGATGGTCGGCCTCATAGGCGAGCATGCGGCCGACGTTGTCGAAAAATGTCGATATATCGTATTGCATCAGTGTTTTGGCTGTAGAACAACAACTCGTTCGGGGCGCGCTTTAACTGAATCGTCGGGGCGTTTCATTTTTATCGGCCGGGCGCAGTTAGCGGGCATCCAGCGCGCTATGCTGTCGAACCAGAGGGCAGCCGAGCGGCGCGTCGGATGGGCGCCGTCCTTCTCGCGCTCGAAGGTCATTCCGTTGCTGAGGAAGAAACATCCGGGCTTCACCATCTTGGCAATGAGGCGGTTTATGCCGGTGTCTTCCTTCCAGTTCGGAGGGCCGATCCATAGGTAGGGGATGTCGCCGATCTGGTCGAGGAAGTTGCGCACATAGGCGGCGCGCTTCTCTTCGATATTCTTGACAAACAGCTCGTTGCCGCCGAGCGAGATAAAGATGTAGTCGGGTTTGAAGCGGCGGAGGAACACTTTGAGGGTGTCACACGTGCCCCAGTATTCCGAGGTCGAGCTATACCAGATGACGGAGTTCAGGCGGTGGCCGTTGGCCTCGGCATAGGCGGCGAGGCGCGGATTGAGGCCCTCGAGCATCGAGTCGCCGATGATGAGGATGTTCTTCGAGGTGGTGTCGTTGACCTGCTCAAACGCCGGCGCAACGCTGTCGGGCGCCTCTCCGGCAGCGGCCGCGACGGGCGCTGTGAAGAGTTTTTCGGCAAAGGTAGCTTTCTTCAGGCCGGTCTTGCCGATAACCTCAGCGTCGATAAACGACACTGCTGCGAACAGCACCAGTGTCAGCAGGGCGATGAGCCAGACAGTCAGATAGTTTTTCAATTAGGAATTAGGAATTAGCAATTTTTGCAAAATTAGGAAATTTCAGTCAGAAATGAGGAATAATGCCGGTCAGAAATGCAATAACCTTAATTCCGCAACACTATAGTTTAATATTATTTATAAGTGCCTGAGCAACAAAAAGCTACCCAGGATTTTGCCAT